>Ga0247760_1001389_pt1 | contig 22639 bp, 30 predicted proteins | sample UWRJL171409R4_FD_179936 | JGI IMG/M metagenome (GOLD analysis project Ga0247760, IMG submission 179936) | Plant litter microbial communities from Arlington Agricultural Research Station in Wisconsin, United States - UWRJ-L171-409R-4 | ecosystem: Environmental > Terrestrial > Plant litter >... | reverse complement strand
TTTGCTCTTCACAGATGGGCGCCTTGGCGGGCTGCCAGGCTCTCCAGTGAGGGGTTTTTAGCTTCCCAGTCAATGACATAGCTAAAGTCTAGTGGTAAAGTGGGGGTGAGTGTGGGAGAAAAAGACAACGCTCCACCAACAAAGCATATGTCAGCCCCGAAATCGGCGGGTCCATGGTGATAGACTGCCGCAGGTATTTCTTGTTCTACTATTATTTCCTCTTAAGAAAATGATAGTAATTATTACAATTGCAAGCATGTTTTTTACGATATCGTGAAGGCAAAAAAAATGAGGTCTGAAGTTTCAGACTATGCGATTTGGCCTAAAAATGCGCAGCAGTGTATCTATAATCGATCCATGTACTAGGTTAATACTCATTATCCATCCAACCTACGGCGGTGCCGAGGGCAGCCTCAACCTTCCTCCAGTCGCTGCGCTTTTGAGATCAGACAGCGAAGGTGACATGCCGTTGCTGTTTTGTCGTCGTCAAAGGGAAACGTCGGCCCCAGAGCAGCACTGGGTACAGCTAGAGAGTACTGAAGAAGTTGCCAGCGCAAGAATCTGGAAGGTGGTGGGCTGCAAGCGCCTGTTCTCTCACGCTGAACAAAGACACAAACTTCCCGTTTCAAACGCGTGTTGAGCCGCAACGACATCAATAACAGTTTGTTGCTGGACCAGAACGCAAATATGCCGCCGAAACTATCGCTCCAACCAGGGCCACCGCCAAACCGAGGACCGCAGAGCATAGCTGAGTTCATCCGGCGCGTCAACGCGGAACCTGGAGGATTTCGTGCACTCAACCAGGATGAGCTGCGCAAACAGATCGAGAAGAAGAGAGCCGGGGGCGATGTCGAAATGGCCGACGCCGAGGAGGCAGATGATGGTGCCACCAAGACGAATGAGTTGTTGGTGGCGCGCGAGGAGTTGCTGCTGAACATCAACAAAGCGCAAAAGACAGCAGCCACCACCCTTGATTTCATCTCGCTGCTGCTGTCCAAGGAGGCCCCCGTACAGGCCGCAGTCACTCTCAACCCCGAGCTCCGCAACATGGTCAGCATCGGGACATTGGGTGCTACGGCGTTCAGCGCGCCCACGGCCCTGACACAAAGTCGCGTGCCCGACAACAAGATGGTCGCTATCGGCATGCGCCTGCAGGCCGTCACCAAGGCTGCCGACTCCCTCGAGTCTGCCGCACGACGGTTGGAGCAGGAGATCAACCTCGAGACGGCCTACTGGAACGAGGTCCGCGCCGCGAGCGAGCGGGGGTGGTCTGTCTTCCGCCACCCCGATGAGCCGCACACGATGGGCGTCAAGTTCGGATTCTCCAACGCCGCTCCCGACTTCAAGGCTAGCAGCATCGCGCCCCTGAGGAGGGCGGAGGATGGCTCGGTCTTCCTGGAACACGGCCGCATGACAGGCGTGTCGAAGCGCCTCCAGGTTACCATCACGCAGGACGGCAAGATCGTCGGCCAGTCTCGCCTCCCTCGCCCGTTAGAGGACGATGTCAAGGAGGCACGCGACACCATCTTTGCCCAGGAGCTGTGGCACGAACTGAACCGGGAAGGCCGCAACCTGCTGGCACAGAATGTCTGCTTGCGCAAAGACGCCGTAGTCTACACGGAAGAAGAAGCCAATAGGACAATATTTTTCCGGCTCGTGACCCTAGATGACGACGAGAACACCAGTGAATCCGAATCACGGCCAAGAGACGCTGAGGCCGAGAGGATAAATTCTACCCTGCACCTCCTCCTCATCAACGCCCACCGCCAAAACGAGCGTCGCCGAACAGAGCAAAGCACCCCTGGCGCGAACAAGGGCGTAACACCTCCATATGAGCTCTTGTTTCCCATTACCATCAACCGCCGGCACGAGAAGACGGTTCAGCGCTGTATCGAATTCCTTTGCGCTCTCTGTCAGATACTCCGTCGAGCCGGTATTAATGCAGCCTTCAATATGACTGAGCCGCCCATCGCCGGCGACTCGACCGAGTCCCTCGCCTCGTCCCTGTTCCAACCCTCGGACGTCGAATTCGACCTCACACTTACGCCAGCCGCGGCTCTTCGCATTATCGCAAAGTCATTTCCCGAGTACGAAACCCGCTTCCAGGTCTTCCTCCTCCAGCCGGCGGGAAGCAAGGCTGAAAACCCGCTCCGCTCGGCCTACCCACCCCCCTCATACCCTGATCCCGCCAAAATCGCCAGTGCACTCAACGACAACCTTTACGACAGCACTAAACAGCTCTTCGATCATGTATGCCACGCCGTGCCGCGCGCGCTGGCCCGGCACTTCAAGGATATTGTTTCTCCGCCCAACAACCAGTCCGACAACGGCGCCAAGCCCTCCCCCAAGTGGGTGGTCGGCGCATTCAATAGATCACTGGTTGACATCAACAGTGAATACGGTATCCACTTGAGCTGCGAGTTCTCCGAAGAGGGGGGCAAACCTGTCCCTGAGCTTTGCGCCACCGCCGATTTCATCAATGGGTCCAAGAAATCTCATGAGGAATGGACATGGCGTCCCCAGGACGAGGATGAGGTCAAGCCCCTAGAAGATGTCATGAAGTATGTGCTGGGTAAGCATGAGCTAGGTATCGACACACATGTCTAGTTGACAAGTACATTTTCTGATAATGGTGTCGACATGGAAAGTTTTCTGCTGGAATGGAAGAGTGGTGTATCCAACGAGGCAATCGCTAGTGCGGCACGGGAGGGTCATCAGCCGCAGGACTTCATGGAAGCCGAGTTACAGTCACTCAGCGACATTCTTAATTAGGATAGGCAGCATGAATACATGGTCAGCGGTTCAGTCGGTGGACGGTACATAATCCAGGATAGAGGGTTCCGTCCTCTCGAGCGACGGGGAATTAAAAAGCCTTCGGAGGGATAGTATTTCCACCATCAAAAATAAAGTGTATCAACATCGTCAAGCAGCTAATGTCACTCCTGTAATGATGTGTGATTCTTTAAACTAACAACGGCCAATTCTCGACATATTCGAGATGCTTGTAAACACATAGAATGTCACAATGACCAAAACGTGTCTGAGAATCTATCATTATTTCCCCTGTTCGTATCATGATAACTATTGGTTTTAGATATGCGTCATAAGGTCATTCGATGCGTAAAGCCCGCTGATGATGAACGACAAGAAACCCTAAGCTGCCAACATCCAGTTACAAATTGACTCAAAAAAGCCCCGACAGGAACGAACCAATCGACAAATTCCTAATAACCCCATAATGAAACCACATTATCCAAAAAAGAAGAAGAAAAAAAGTATGTAGCAATATCCAGGCTATGCGTCTGGACATATGGTATGTGTTTCGCCAAAGATGACCCGGAGAAGTAGAGTAGATCATAACTCCAAAAGGAATACTGATCGACCAAGTCTTTTGCTGGGTAAAGAACTCGGGACTGAAAACAGCTCGCCGTCTAACCTAGAGCGGTGTTAATGGTAGTGCCTCGAACCGCGGTGCTCGTATGTGATTTCGGTAGTCCGGTCCTCATCGTGTCGGCGACGTCGGCTGCTGTCATGGTGCGAATGAGCGTGGACACGATATTCCTTGTCCCACTCATTCTGATATGAGCGCTCCCACTGGATCTCGTGGACTCGGTCCTTTCGAGCCTTAAGGACCGCATCTGAAAGCTGGACTAGCTGGAGTACGTCCTCCTATTTGTATTGTTAGTAAGATGTGTAGTTTGAAAGGAATCATCAGAAGTCTTACATATCTGAGGTACGTCATGACATAGAAGAAGAACTCTGTCTCTTCGTATTCGTAACCCATCTCCTCAATAGCCTCGCGAATGACTAGATCCTTGGTGATCTCGGTCCACATCTCGTTGCGTTGCGGGGCGGGTGAGGGCGGCGCACGAATACTGACACGCCTGTCGGTAACCTTTTCCACGTCGATCTCACGATCACGGGAGTCTTTGTCATAGATGGACACGCTCAGTCTACTCCCGCGCCGTGAGTCGTTGACCTGACGCTCCGACAGGGATGTAGAAGATGATACAACGGTACTCTTATCGTCGCGGTCGGGAATGAATCGAGAACGCCTGACGCCGCTATACTTCTGCCAAGTGACTTCGGCGGCGGCACCGCCTGCACCGTCCATACGTACACGCTCGGTTCCAGGAGGCACATCTACAATGGTCCAGTCTTTTGTGATGCCATTGCGAGCCTCTCCCATCCTACCCCTAGCATCGATTCGTGAGGTGATTTCTCGGGCCTCTTCGTCGTAGTCGTGGTGACGAGGAGGCGCCTCGGAGTGAGCACGCCGCTGGCGGGAGCTGCTGCGATGGGCTTCGATGTCCACGTGGAGATGCCTCCTGTCAGAATGAACTGACAGGCTGTCATCATGTGAGTGGATGTGCGGTCGCGAAACCCGCTCACGTGAACGAGCGCGTTCGTGGCTGTGAGACTTGTGGATATCCACCTCAGTCTCATGGCGTGATGTGTAAATATCGATCTCAGTGTCACGCTCCTTGTCCCGGCGGCGTGGGGCAGGAAGAGGGGAAGGGGGTCGAACCGAGACAACGCCTAGTATACGTTAGTATGTACTCTTGTGTGCACGGTCTGGGGGCTTGGTTTGCGCTATAAACATACCATGGTCGATGTCTCGATAGTGCGTGATAACCTCCCTCTCAATAACGGGGCCCTTGATGACTTGCGGAGCGGGCGGCGGGCTGGGGCTCGGCGATCGAGGCCTTCTCTGGCTCTCCCTCTCAACAATCCGGATTCTTTCATGGACCGGGGACGGGGAGCGCCCACGCTCAATGATCCGGGCTCGGACCCTCTCCCTGTCTCTGTCCGGAGATGAACTGAGCGACCGGTCCCGTTCCAGGATGCGAGTGCGGAGTCTTTCAAGATCCGGGCCTCTGCTTGGCTCTCTGACAACAGTTCGATAACGGAGATCTTCCTCGGTCCGTCTCGGCGGGGCGGGACTGACACTCCTTGCTCGTACTATGCGAGTCTCTCGCACACGGACCGGGCTAGGCGACCTTCGGCGCCGCTCGGTAGTTTCCACCTCTCTCTGCCTGAGGACCAACGTGCCTGGCTCTGGTCGTCTGACATCCTCACGCATGAAAGAGGGGAGGCGGTCCCGCGACCGTGATCGCTCCCGGATGCGGACCTCGACATCGTCGCGCTCCTGCTGGCGGCGTATGGGCTCCCTGAGTGGTTCCCGGTAGTAGTCGTCGTCAAAGCCGACCCGGCTCCTGCTGGACATGGTGGCGGGTTGTTGCGAACGACTGGTGCGGTAAAACGTTTGGGTTGGTGGTTGGTCAAGTGGGGGCAGCGTTGCGTCACTGGCCTAATGTTTTGGTCGATGGCGGGGTTGTCGAGGAGTCAAACAGAGTAGAGACGGGAGCGGAAAACGAGGGAGGTGTTTATATTGGAGGTAAGGAGTACAGGTGCCCAAAACCTGGATGGAGGACTCCTGGTGTGTTGGGCTTCGAGATTTTCTCTTGTTTTCCTCGTGCGGCTTAGAGAGGGGGCAGGGACAACGGGCGGTGCGGATGAAAGGCCGCCGGAGGGGTAGCCTGGCTGAGGCTGTGACGTTGGTGACTAGTGCAAAGCAGGCGGACGTTTGCCTTGGCGGACTAGCTCAAGACGCCAATGCTTCCAGAGCGCAGCAATTTCTTTCTCGAGTAAGCACACGAGCCCCCCTAAAAAATCGCAGAAAAGGGGTATCAAATAACGGCTGCTGATCCGGACCTCGGCTATCACGAGGAGAATAAATGAACGGGAGCATAGAGAGTGAACGAGCCGCTCGGGAGGGGATGAAAGTAAAGGGGGGCTGGCCAAGAGCATCACGGGAAGCTGGGACTGGGGATTCCCAGACAGCTTCTGGGCTGCCTACCAGGGGGTTTCAGGGTCTCACTTGGGTTGCCGTTACTAGCCAATCGACCGGGCTGATTTTGGGCCTGAACCAACGTCATCCCTCAGCGGGTGACCCCACAGCAACTGCTGCATCCGCCTATTAGGTAACGGCGGCTGTTAGCAGAAGTCTGTTGCTTTTTTCAACCTCCCGCGCAGGAGTTTGTGATGAACTGAAGGAGGCTGGCATGCTGCGAGCCACCCGCGGGCTCTTCGTCTGATCCTATCCCGCAGCCTCGCCCGATCTCCATCACGGATTCATTTGCTGGAGCGCACGGGAAGGGAGTACACAAGACTAGCTGAAGCGGGTGATGGCATGAGATGTCGCTTACACGACGCACGCATTTCATGACGGCGGCCCTTTTCCAGACACAGAGCCATTTACTGTTAGAAAGTGCGAGGGTGTGCCCCATCTTGGTGTGATAGGCAGCTTACTGCTGTGTGACCCTCGCAAACTCAACTTCCCTCGTCATGTCCTCTGATAACTGAAGAGGCCAGCTAGCCACATAACCCCTCACTCAAAACTGGACGGTCATCCAGGCGGCTGAATCAACTGCCCATTGGTGATAGATACGGTACACTCGACACGACCTTAAGCCTGACCGCTCCTGTTTTTGCTTTTTCTTTGATCATTTCTTCTACCCCGGCAAATCAGGACCCTGAAAACAGATCGATAGAAACATATAATCCTGTCTTGGTGTACAACGGTGTGCTCTGCCGAATCGAAGGAGCTGGGAGGGCCTGGTGACGCAATGATGCATCGCCCCACACGCGGGGCAATTCACACCTTGGGATGGAGGGGTTGCCCTACCGGTATTGAGCCGAGTACCAAATGCCGACTTTCATCATCGTCCGCTGATAGCCACCCAAAAAGCAGCGAAAAAGCCGTAGAATGTTCATCGGGCATCAAAAGAACACGTGGGAACGGCGGGAAGACTCCAGAATTGGTCGGAGGCATGGTATGAAAGCCAATGTTCGTCACATGTCTCAGTTGCAACTATGCATTTGCTCAACAACTTCTGCTTGTTTCCGTCTCCTTCGGCCACCTCCATCACAAAGATAGACTGTTTCATCTCGCAGCCCCTACACCGACGGACATTGATGGCCTAGGTACTGCCATCCGCCTCCAAAGAGTGGGAATTAGACATTATCAAAGGGTGGCAGCACGCCAAGACAGAACAAAAAAGCACAAGGTCGAAGGCGTTCAAGTAAACGCGCCCATCTGACAACTTTCTGCCCAGACCGCAGACCCATTCAAGCGGCCCCCTTTGAGCTCCGGCCTCGCCGTCCCGTTGGCTTCGGCTTTTCCTCCGGCTCGGCCTCGTGCTCGGCCTCGGACTCTCCATCCGTCACATTCTTAACGGCGGCTTTCTTTGCCCCACGCTTCCCCTTAGCGGCCGTCTTTTTCTGAGGCTGAGGCACAGCCTCGGGTTTCTCCTCGCTCTCTTCTTTAACAGCTTTTTTTGCGCCGCGCTTCGCCTTTGCCGCCACCTTCTTCACCGGCTCGGGCTCAGGCTTTTCATGATCACTTTCCTCCTTAACCTTGGCTCTCCGCCTGCCCTTCGCAGCTGGTTTCTCGGCCTTGATCTCTTCCTTCTCGTCACTCTCATCTTCAACCGGATCGGCCTTCTTAGCGCCACGTGTTCCCTTTGCGCTTGTCGCCTTTACTGGCTTGGCATCGAGATTGACGTCTTCATCACCCTCTTCCTTCTTGATCCCGCGCTTGGCTCTAGCTGTCGCCTTTTTGGGCATCGCGAGCTCGTCCTCGCCAGATTCGGGTTTGATAGCCGCCTTCTTGCCGGCCTTGACCTTCTTGGCAGGGGGTTCGACTTCCTCTTCGTCGCTGTCCTCTGCCTTCCGGCCGCGCTTAGCAGGGGCCTTCTTCTTCTTCTTCTCGGCTGGACTATTCTGCTCGTCCTATCTTCATGTGAGCCTCTGTTAACGATGAAACAAGAACAACTACACTTACAGCCTCGTCATCTTCCTCGGCCACCTTCTTCCTGCGAAGACGGATTCCCTTCTGGCCGAGCTTATTCATTTCAGGATCCTTCATTCAAATAACCAGGTTAGCGGAAGCTCCGAATTTGTTACCAAGAGTATAACTCACGCCGTTGAAGTCTTCCGCGGCGATATGTCCCTCGATGACAGCGCGTCGCAGCTTCTCCTGTGCAGCAGGGTCACTGCAGGCCATCCGTCAGCTCGTGTACACAACACCACATGCAGTGAAACTTACTTCAACTCATCGTAGCCATCGATCGCCTCCCAGTCATACTCATCCTTGCCGTCTGTACCAATGTCCCGACGGATGTTCGCAATCTGGGCGCCAGATACACATCCCCTGTAAGAAATAAAATGGATTAGGAACCGCTCAAAATCGAACCACTGTAGATGTGGCAACATACCAGTGCTTCCATGCCCAGCTCCCATGGTCCTTTATCTCAACCCAACTGCCGAGACGGATCTCTCCCTTCATAATCTTGGTTTTCTCCTTTTGGCATACTGTATCTTTGCAGCCAGCACGGTTGTTCGGCGAGATTTCTGCAAAAAGAAGAAAAGAAAGGCAGGACGCGTTAGCATTCTTCGGATGTCACCCACCCTCAGACAGGAGCAGACACAGGTTGAAAACTGATGGGCGGTAAACTCACCAATGCGATACGACATCTTGAATATGTCACGTATGACTTGCAAAGTCACGGCGCGGTTTCGCAGGGATCAAATGAGGTGGCGGAAGGAATGGTTGAGAGTGTGGGTGTGTTAGGTCTAGAGAGCTCACGCGAAGTGAAAGTACAGGGTAGTCGCGTCTCGCCAGGACGAGCGCAGTACAGCGGGGCCTGAACGACAATTGCCCACGCGTCCGATGCACGTCAATAACTGAAAGTAGATGATGAGCAGAAAACAGAAGGGGGATTTTTCAAGCACTCGAGGGTTTGGTTTTTTTCTCTTTGGGCTGAGGTCTGTGAGAAGGGAAGGCGCGAAGGTGAGCTTGTGCGGAGGAAATCAGGTGAGGCGCTGCTTCCCTGTTTGCCCTCACCTCTAATACCCGCGTACCCCCGCCAAGTCCCCCTAATGTATTTCATCTGCTATTTGGAGCAAATGAAGCTTCTTGCTTGAGAAAAACACACCGGGGGATCGGCATTGGATTCAGAGTTACCAATCGTTCATTTTTAGTTCTGTACACTATTTCGGCCCAGGTCAGCTGTCTCGCACAATCAAATCCTAAGGAGTCCTTTTGTTGTTGCCCCGATCGAAGGTCAACCCACGATAGGGCATAGATATGCCAAACACCCAGTAATATACATATCATCCTTCTTAGCGACCGCTCGCTAAACATGTGCTATTCCCAAAACTCCAATGCCTACCCTCCCAATACCAAGCGACTTACAAAAACGGACACCAGCCAATATACATGGCAGCCAGGTTCCTCGGGTCTGTCGCCTGCTTGACAAGTTCTTCGACTTGACCCTCTACACCCAACGGGATGCTCTCGTCTGGCAGCAGGCCTCTAACCTTGCGTCGGATGTTGTCCACGACACTGGTTGGGTTGAGCTTGACAAGGTCCTGGTTCCGCTTCTTCGACCGCTGCAGATCTAGCGTCGGGTCATAGATGAATGCCTCAAGAATTGTCATGAGTGTCTCCTCCTGTTGCCGTAAAACACGCAACGTGAGCTCGCTACAGTGTCGAAACGGGCCGTCGTACCGGTAGATTCCCATGGCCGTCACCATGTTGTGAGTGAGCCGGAATGGCACGCGTTCTGGCTGGGCGAAAGTGAGACCCTTGTCAAACAGACAGTTGAAGTCGACGTGGAAGATGCCGCCATTGCCTTCTTCGAGAAGCACGTTCTCGCCGTGGCGATCGCCTAACCCCAGGATCGTGCCAACCATAGACATGACTGCGCACGAGCGTGTGTATCGGAGACGTGCGGCGAACCAGGTTGAGGGGTTGGGGAACTGGGAGATGAACCAGTACGGAAGAACAGCCGGAAACATGCCCAGCACATTTTCCGTGAAGAGGCCGAGATTGGCTTCTGATGCTGCAGCCTCCTTCATCAGTTGTGCGATCTGGCCATAATTAGGCGTGATAGCGCGGGCTTTGTAAAGGCCAAGAAGGATGTCGCGGAGCGTTTTCAGCCCATCCACCCACTCGATGATGCCGCATTCTTCATTGAGCGGTGTGACGGCATAAGTCCTGATGTAGAGTTGCCGCCTGCTGGACTCGGCATCTCGTTTTAGGGACCGGTTGATCAGCCCGTTGAATTCCATGAGACGCTGGTCGGTCCTAAGGTCATCCTTCGGCTTGATCAAGAGACCGTACAACTGACCATCGCTTCCCCGTGCTGTGAGCTTACGAGGCTTCGCGAGTGACCCAAGAACCAGAACCTGATCAAGAAAAGAGTCGATAGTAATGACATCTCGAGAGAAAGCTTTGTGCTTCCGAACGTTGTCGGTAAGGGTTGGCAGCGTTGCCGTGAGGCAAGACTCAAGCGGCACCACCAGCGGGCAAGGCGTGCACTTGTGGTTGAAGTTGAGATCCCTGGTGATACTCGCCGTGGTCGTCCTATTGCTCTGGAAGTCTCCGTTGTTGCAAGCCAGCAGCAACTGCTCAGCGAGCTTTTCACCCATCCTGAGAAGTTGCCTCAGGTCATACCCAGTGCCTTCAACTTTCCTTCCTATGCTGCGTACGGTTTGCAATATCTGCTGCCCCCTGTTTCGCCTCTCAGAGTTCGCCCTCGACGTCATGAAGGGAAAGAGGCTCCAGATAGCTTGGCGGGGATGGGCTTCGATGACTTTGACAATCATCTGCTCGAGGACCTTGAAGACCTCCGGGTGAGGATGGGCAATTCTCGCGGCAATTTGTGGCAGCGCAGTGTAGAATATGAACGCCGGCATCTTTGGCAGGTGCTTCTGGAAATGTTTGTGAAGCTCGTGAAGTATGATCTTTCTGCGATTTTGCAGTTCTCTAGACAACGAAATCTTGCCGTCGGGCGGTTTGTCGATTTGCGCACCAAGCTCGAGCCAGAGAGTCAATATTCGTGGCAGGGTCTGGTATAGGTATTTTGTACCGAAATTCAGGGAGCGGAGATAGTTTTCGATGACCAACTTCGCCGTCTCGCCAGTCAAGTACTCGTCGGTCTGATCGTCGACTTTGAGTGCCTTCTCTGACTCGAGGACCTTTTTGTAATGCCGACCGAGATAATAGTGCCCCTTCTCCCATTGAGGGTGCGTCTTCGCTGCTTGTTGGTACTTCGACCGTAAGGCACTCGCATGGGTTTGCCCTGTCGAGTCGAGCCACTTCGCAAGAAGAAGGTGGGCTCTCGCTGTGAGCAAGTTGCGTTGCATTTCCGAAGATTTGCTGGAAGTTGGAGGCGCTGTGGCGAGGCTTTCGTTGATAAATGAGTTGGTATCGATTGCAGACTGCAGAACCTGGATGGCCTTGCGGTGATGGCCATCCTTGTATAAAAGCCTGGCGTTTTCAATGATAGCAGAAGCATCACCAAGTTGCTGGGCGTGGAGAACCGCGTTGAAGGACTGATGAATCGAACCCGCCTTTCTCGCAAGCCGAGCCGAAGAAAGCCAAAGTGAGGAGATATCTTGGTTCCCATATTTTGGTCTAGAACAATTAGCCAATGCCCAAGATAGAGAACGAAGTCAACATACCGCACTAACTCCATAGCTGCCCTCCTCACCCCAAGCAAGTACTGCTTGTCACTGACGTACGCTCCCAGAACCTCTAGGCGGCGGTCCAAAGCAGCAAGGATGGGCTGCCCGGTTCCATCCTCAGTGACCGGTTTATCTACGATCATCTCAAGGTCGCTCAGAACGTGACACCTGAGCATGAGATCATGAGAAGCTCGCAGCGAGGCAGTCGTAGCATAGGACATTGAACCAGCCACCTTCTCGCGAAGCATTTTCACGTGCTCCTTGAACTTGACAACATCGCCCTCCTTCAACGAAAGCAATGCCTGCCCGATTCCAAGATCGAAAACCTCGGATACGTCTCCCGCACTGTAAAGGCGGAGGTATTTCTCCAGCGTCTTCCACCTGTTGGTTGCCCAGGAAGCCTCCACAGCAAAGGGTGCAATCCTGTTAATAGAGTTTGAGGTGCTCTTCATGCCTTCAACGTAGTTCAGGAGGACATCTGCAATCCGAGGTCAGCCACCCTGCCATGCACAACGACATATCTACAATCCGACTTACCGTGCTGTCCAGATTCCTTGAGGCATGTCAAGAGGTCCAATTGGGTATTGGTATTGCTAGGAGATTCCGCAAGCCGAATCTCATACCAAGTTTGTGCCGCCGTCCACCGGCCGGCCTTCCGATGATTGAGGGCCTGCTGGTCCAGGGAGATGTTCATTACCCGCGCGGACAAGCCCTCTAAGCCATCGGGGTCGTCAACCTGGGTGTAGATGCTTTGGATAGTCTGCGTGAGGTGCTCCATCTCCTGGGGTGTTGCGTTCTTTTTGTCTTCCATGTAAGGCTCAAGGAAGAAGAGGGCACGGGCGTAGTCTTTGCAATCCACGGCCCGCTTAGAGATCAACTCGGGATCCAACGCAGCAATGAGATCCTCTACCCATTTGATGGATTTCTTGTGGTTAGGATTCTGCGAGGGAGCTGCCTTCCTCCCGTGTAGCCATCTCATGAAGTAGTCAATAATTCGAAACACGGCCTACAGTCGTTAATAACCCAAACAAAAACAATTTAACTAGAGGATGGACCACCATTACCTCGTAATACAGCTTCGTGTCCTCCCGCTCGATATAAGAAGCGGATTCCGGCGGTTGATACCCAAGAATTCCCGCCAGCTCAGCTTTGATCTTGTCTCTGAAATCGGGCTGCTCGGTCCCAATGACGACGTGCAAAACCACAAATGGCAGCAATGCCTCAGTGACAGTAAGGTCTTGAACCCTAACTAGCCGGCGGAGAGGCTCGAAGAGAATCTGACTGAAGACATTCTGACCATTGTTCAGAAGGTCAAGAACTAGAGCTCTTATCCACCAAGCGTAAGATCTGCCAGTACCACCGCGAAATATGGGGTATTCTACTTCGCGATAGGCCATAGGGCCGATCACAAACTTTGAGTTCAGAAACGGCAAGAGCGTATCTTTAGTGCTGTCCGACATGGTGAGCCATCTCCGAAAGACCCTTTCGGACTCTCCCTGCCCTTGTTGCGCGACAGCAACCCTTAGATCCGTCCTGTCCAAGAGCTCCTGCATGGCAAATGCAAGAAACCCCTGAAACTTGATATCGGTCGTCGACAGGAAGGCCTTGACTATTACGTTGTCAAGTAAGTAGGTCACAAACTCTGTCGTTTCGATGGCATCTTCGAAGTTTTGCACAAGGACGAAATCCCGTTGCTTTCGTGTTGTCTCCAGACGATTCGAGTCCAAGCAGCCAATTAGACCAATGCATTCGGCGCAGAGACGGCTGATATCAGGATGCCAGCCGTTGTATTTAGATGCGCAGTCAAGCAAAGAACGCGTCAAAATCAGAACGATGGAGTCTGGTTGCTCGCTGACAGCTGACATCTGTAGATAGTCCTGATCCGATTTCAGGAATTCTGCCAACTCCAACAAGGCTTGCTGGACGATGTTGGGGTTTTCGTGGTTGACACGCTGGCCGAAAAGAGCAAACGCTCCTCTGTTGTCGAGAGGCGGCCGCAGACCACAGACCTCCTTGTAGAGCTCTTCCAGCTCTTTAATGTGACGAAGGCTGGGCAACCTATTCGAGTAATCGACCAGGATGCGTTCATGCCTTTCCAGCAGAAACTTGACAAGATTCTCGGCCCTGGTCTTGGACTCTTCATCAAAGGCCTCCCAGTAATGGCCAATGATAAAGAAGGTCATTTCGACGAGCGCCTCAACATCAACATCGTCCATATTAGTGATCATAGCATCCCAGCAGGAGAAGGCTGTAAACCGGAGCTCTTCCACTGCCAGAGCAGACATCAACGATGCGGATATCTTGGGAGACCTGGGATCAGTGTCTGGAGGCTTAGTGATATAGAGCATGACATACCTGTGGTCGGGCAATGCAGACATAGGAGCGGCAGACCCGTATCATTTCCTCCATAGCTCTCAGGCATCGTCTCCTCTCCTGGGCTGGAGGGTTTGACCCAACAGAATCCGTGATCGTCTCACCCAGCTTCGACGCCAAGCCGAGCGCATGTTGCTCAACATAGCGACCAATTATATGGGACTTCTTGGCCTTTTTATCTTTGGCGTCCACTAGGAGGTTTCCAACCACAGAAAGCGCCGTTCGTACCTTCAATTTGTCAGCACAAGCTCCTCACTGTTCTTCAGTAGGTCATCCAACTCACACGAGCCCGGCGAGCGTCATCACCATCGGCAGCGACTTTGAACAGCTCAAGAGCCACCAAGAGGGGGTCTGTTCGCAGGAGCTCCACCAATTCGGATCTGCTAAACTGAGGGGATATGTGCCGGAGTAAAGACATTGAGAAGTCCCCTATGTCTGGCACATCTTGGGCGAGAAGGAGTGCGAGAATGGACGAAAGATTCATGGTGTCGAGACAAGGCTGAAAGCTTTCGGTCTCCCCTCGAGCCTCGGCTATTTTCTGGATCACGTCCCGTTTCTTCTTGAGAACTAGCCAAGGAAGGGCTTGCCGCTGCAAAAGGCGAAGGAGCTCCGGTACGCCACCTTGGAGCTGAAGCAGCTCGGTTACCTTACTGGCTGTCTGTGGCTTTGACACCAAGTCCTTCACAACCGAGAAAGCCAGACACGGCCAGTATGGTTGAAACAGCCGTCTAGGACTAACACCACGGGTGTCTGCAACGTTGAGTATCTCGCTGAACGCCCATGCAGAGACGATGGTGTTACGATGCCCCAGGTATTCAACAAGACCCAAAAGGACCAAGCCGAGATCATCTTCATCGATCACCCTGCCCACTTGGCCCCAGGCCAAGATACAAGCCTCGTGCAGGTGCATCACATCTTTGTCGGAGAGGGTCTTGAGAAATTCCAAGGCATTTTTCCGTTTACGCCTAACAAGGTTCTTGTCGAGACCATTGTTCGGGCGGTCGACAAAGTAAATGCCAAATGTTCGCCCAGCAGCAACGCGAAGCTCCCGTATGGAACTTCTCAGGCAATCCAGGCACCATTGGCCTGGAAAGGAGGTTTCAAAATCGAGAAATCCGAGGCTTGGGGAGTGCTTGGCAAGCCGTCTCAAGGCAACCATGGCGAAGACGCGAGAGCGCTTGAACTCTTGGAAACCAGGCAGTCGAATAATCGCTATAAAACATGAGATCGCCTGATCTCTGGCTGCTCGATTTAAACATTTTGGAGGTACTATGCTGTCAGATTTAGAACAGAAGAGACACTCGAGCTGCATTGGTAGGTCGGGCGTTTTCTGCCTAAGCCTCAGCGTGCCGTCGGCACTACAGCAAATGCGAGAAAGAAGGTCGAGGGTTTGGCATTGCCGTTCCTGGCTCATGTGAGGGAATGCAGCACTACAAGCAGTTAGCCTTGTGGCGGCCAAGGAAAGGGGGGCACAGACAGAAATCGAGGCTCTAGATCTGCGATCGCACGCATGTCATCGGGAGGCTCAGTCTTGATGATCTGGCACAACTGCCCGACCACAAAGCTCAAGGATGATGAAGGCTCTTTGGTTATCTTCCTGCGTTTGGCCGCTGGCTGCGCTGGCTGAATTGTCTGGGGTGGTTGAGCTGATTGAGTTGGCTGGCGATTGGTTGTTGCAAGACTCAGATCCCTCACTTTCTGGCGAAGGACTTCGTCTGTAAATTCGCTTGGTTTATATTGCTCGTCTAGCTTTTTCGGAGGCGGGCTAACACCGAACTGCACAACCAAGTTCATGGATTTCTGTTACAAGTTAGAGAAAAGAGGAGGACGGCAAGGGAGAATACAGCCTACCAAGAGATCGCTCTGAGCGCCCGGAATGTCGGGGGTTAGCTTTGCCACCTGTGAGACCAGTCGGTAACGAATTAGTGTTGACATTGGTCGATAACTAATAGCCTCGTTGGCGAGATGAATGAGTGAAAGGCATATCACACGTCTTAGAGCTTGTCCGGTGTTTTCATCACTAAGTAGCAGCTGTGAATTCTCGAATATGTCACTGCAAAGAATTGCAAGTGCGGTGCTGGCCCGTTGAGACGCCGTAAAGCCCAACTTCTCAGAGCAGCTTTGGGCGGTTGCAAGATCGAGGGCTACCTGTATCGTAGACGCAATGCCCATGTCTACGTGCGCCGGCCACGAAGCCTGAAGCGACATGAGGGGGCGTAAAGACTCGCAGAGCGAGGCGGAATAATGACCGAAGAACAAGGACGATTGGGGTTGTCGTCCTGCATTCGTGAGAATAGCATTCTTTATGATTGCGACAAGACCTGTGGCATGATGGACGGCCTGCTCAAAATCCTTCAGGACATACACACACCTCCTAGTCATGACATCGGAAAAGCTTTCCAGGAAAGGCCTTGGAGGCAACTCGAGGTTAATGAGCGAGTCCAGGGTACCGGAAGGAGTTGCTTCCAGGCGCTGGAAGATGGCTAACTCCCACGTCAGCAGGAAAAACAGATGAGATGGGGCCCAGATATCGGAGGCTTACCAGCAAGATTTGCTTGGAAGTACCGCATTAAAGAGGTCCCCAGTTCCCAGAGTGAGCTCTCCTGGGAAGTCAAAAATAAAATGTGCTGAAAAAGCGTCTCAATGGCGGACGTAAGAGCAAGGCTTTTGCTGTAACCCAGCAGCTTGAGCACCTTGGGCAATATCCACAGCCATAACGGCTCTTTCCCTCGAGACGCAAATGTCTTGCCATCGGTAGTACACCTGAGCACTTTCGGTGTCTCGCGAATGGTGACATTGAGAAAGCTGATGGCTTTAAGTGCCTCGTCGCGTAGTTTGACGCGATCCTCAAACGGCTCCTCCCACTTCAGGCTTTCAAGTACGACACCTCCACAGACGTATATCAGCATATGATTATGCTCGAGTCGCTGTTCATCCGTCTCAAGAACGGCTGGGTTGTTCTTGACGCTCTCGATGATGACGGAAAGTCGCTTCAATTCGCTGATATCGTCCGGGCGTGACGATCGCGAGTTCTCGACCAGACGCGCAGCGAGTGTCGACGGGGGCGCCTCTCCTTCGCCGATGGGATTATTGGCAAAGCCATACTGTCCTGGCTTAGCCAGTTTGCCGTAAGATTCGGGAGCCATTTCCCCTCAACATGTTTGACTGGCGTACGGAGAGAAAACACCACCGGAAGGCAGCAGCAAGTCGTTGGCGACACTGCCAAGATGCCGAGACGCGACTGATCGCGGGGTTTTGGGACAAGAGCTTTTCGCGAAGTCACGTGTCCTGAATTGCAATCAAGCATCGGTTAACCCGAACCCTATTCCTAACCCTGGTTAGTATCTTCGTCTCTTGATTCATTACATTGAGGTTATGCACGAAGGAATCTCTACGGTAGATGAAGTTTGAGTCGTAGAATAATTTAAGACAATGCAATGTATTTCAGCTTGCAAATAGATCAAGTGCTGCTGAGAAGCTTCTCTACTGCCCACTTGACCGAGAAGTTTCTCAGGTCCGAATAATGCTGTCCTACTCCGACAAAAAGCACTGGCACATTCGTGGCATGGACGATGCTGACCAGGGTGCCCACCATGTCTCCAACCGTGTCGCACTTTGAGATAATAAACCCATCTAGCGAACGGCCTGATCCAAATGCCGCGTTGAAGTTTCTCGCTTGCGCCACCGAGTCGGTGCCGACCAACGCCTGAATTGTCACAAGTAAGCATAATATCAATAGTTTTTAGGGAAAGTAGTCCTGAGCTTACCTCACCAACCATGAGAATCTTGTCCGGCTGTGCAAACTTAGCAAACTTCTCAAGCGAAGACATCAGACGCTGATCATTATGCCTGCGACCGGCTGTGTCGATCAGCACAACGTCAAAGCCCTCCTGGGCTGCGAAGGTAACTGCTTCCTTTGCAACTGTGGCGGCGTCTTTTCCGTAACCCTTCTGGTACAGCTCCACCTTGCCGCCCTCTCGCGCAGTCAATTCCTTGAGATTTCGCACGTGAACAGCCAGCTGCTCAACAGCCCCTGAACGGAACGTGTCACCCGCCGCTATCAACACCTTGTACTTGTTCTGCAGAAGGAAAAAGCAGATCTTGGACAAGTTGGTCGACTTGCCCACACCATTGACACCAACGATAGACATGACGTAAGGACGGGCCTTACGCAGTGATGTCGCTGAAGGCGCCGTTATGGCGTCTATCTCCCGAAGCAAGTCCAGTGAGGATGTTGGCGTCAGCATCTTCGTTAAAGAAGCCTCCATTGCCTTCTGTATCCTGGTGCTGATGCCTTTGCTAGGTGTCAGTCATGTAAGAAGCTGTGGAAGGGCTTGGTCACTCACTCTCAAAGGTTCCAGTCTTCATGCCCACAAGCTCTTTCTCTACGCCCTCACACAACCGGACCGCAGCCTCGCGTGCGACGTTTTTCTTCAGCAAGTGCTCCTCCATACCCTTCATGGCATTGTCCAGGTCTTCTTTTGTCAAAACCTTGCCGCCGACGACGTTTCTGAAAAGTCCGCCGATAGCGCTCAACCCTGACCCTACCAGGCCAGACGAGGCATCGGTCTTGGTCGTGTTCTTGACGTTCCTGGCATTTGCGGAAGCCAAGATAGAATGAACCTCATCTCCCAGGTCTTTCAGCACGAACTTCCCCTTCGTGGTTGACCCCCAGGTCGAAGCATCCACCTCCTCGACGCCTCCAGTCCTCCCCGCCGCTTCTGCTTCACTATCGCTCGCCGCTTGTGCGGAGTAGTCGAGCTGTACATCGTTATCCTCGTCGGCCATCCCATCTGCATCCCATTTCCTCCCGCGCTTAGCCGCCTTTGCCGCCTTAGATCTTCTGGCTGACCCTTCATCACCCGAAGAAACTGGCGCGGAGGTGCTGCTCTGTACTTTTCTTGCTCTCCTTGACATCTTCGCCATCGGCCCCCCCTTTGCTACCACGAGGTGGTTTGCCCCAGGTGTCGAGGGCCGCGAGCCGGCAGGCGTCGCAAGCGGGCTTGCGTCGGCAACAACATCCTGATGTCGGCTTCGCAAAGCAGGCGGCGATGGCGGCCCTTCCAGGTCTCCTGATAGGGCTTTATCTTCGAACGCGCGCAAGTCTTTCTGATCGGATTTGCTAGCAGCTGCCTCCAACTCCTGCAGCTGTTGATCAAAGTACTCGTCGAACTTCAGGCACTCGACAATCGTCGTGTTCGGTTTCTTGAGCTGGTCGCCGTACAGACTGACAAATATGGCCTTTATATTGTCGACGAGTTTATCAATCCAGGAGAGGTGGAGCAGCGATCGGTAGACGGCCTAGGCAGTGGGCCGATGTCAGTCACGCGGGGGCCACAAAGTGTGCCGCTGACGGAGGATCACTCACGACGAAAATGATGCCTAGCTCCTTCTCAAAGGTCCAGCGCAGGGTGTGTTGGTCGTATTTATACGGCGGGTTGACTGCAGCTGAAGCGCCATCCTTTGCGCCTGTAACGCCGCTTTTCTCCTCGATAAATACATCTGCGATAAAGCTGTTGACGACGGAGGGGCTAACGGCTGCGAAGGTTCGCGACCACAGGACCACGCCCGAGGTGGTGAGGATTTCAAATGTGTCCAGCATACTTGACGTCGATTAGGGAGAGAGGACAGAGTTGCATCCCCTGCTTCTCTTAGTTATACTGTTTTTCGGTTTAGTGTGTTGGGTGTTCTATCGAAGCTTCGAAACTGTGATCTGTCTCGCAGGAGGGAGGCGACCGCTGAACGCTGGCGCTATTTGATAAGATCGCCGCTACTGATTGGCCCTGCTTGCCCAAGGAGCCAAGCCGAGAATTAACCGCAGGCTGACAAGGTACCAGGCTACATTCAATTGAGAATGACAGCAATCCAAATCCGAGAAACACATGTCCAAACTGCGACCAACCCCTGACACAGCTCCAGACGAAGCACCTCACCCTCGACAACAAAAATCACCAGCACCCGGCCACTCGTATACATCACAAAACGAACATCTTCATTGCGGAAATACTGTACGCTTTTCCTCACGATGCAGCGACCAGTGTACGGGCAATCACCGCCCTTGCACCACCCTGTCCCGCAACATGTCTCGACCGTCCCCCAGCTCCGATCGCCACCGCCGCCAGTATCACAACCTCAGTCACAAGGCTACGACGGCAGCCCATATCAACAGCAGCCGCCGCAGCAGCCGCAAGGAGGCGCCGCAGGTGGAAACGTCTTTGGACAATACGGCAATTTTATGAACGATCCCACAGCGCAAATCGCCTCTCAATTCGGACAGACCGCCTTCAAACATGGGCAGGAATATCTGGAGCAAAATGTGAGGATCTCTTCCCGTAGCCGGCGTGAAGCTCCAGCTTCCAGCGATGATGGCGCAGACGTAAATTCGAGGATCATTGCTAACCTCTGATCCTATGCGACAGGTAATGAAGGGATGGTTTAAGCTTTGGGAGATCAAGCCCTACTTCAACGTCACAAACTCCTACGTCATCAACAAGCTGTTCCTCGTCTTGTTCCCATGGCGACACAAGCCGTGGTCGCGCAAGCAAGCCATGGGCCCCAATGGGCAGGAAGGCTGGTACCTACCACCCCGCGACGACATCAACAGCCCCGACATGTATATCCCGGTCATGTCGTTGGTCACATACATCTTCTTGCAGACACTGATCGCTGGCTTGCGTGGAGAATTTCAGCCGGAACTCTTTGGTTACATCGCATCGACGGCGATGGTGGTAGTGGCTTCTGAGATCCTTGGCCTGAAGCTCGGATGTTATCTGTTGAGCATCTCGAATGAGTCGCAGCTGTTGGACTTGGTAGCGTACTCGGGCTACAAGTTTGTGGGCGTTATTGCCACGATCAGCATTGCCGAGATCGCGAGTGGTGGTAAAGGGACAGGGGGTTGGGTTGGCTGGGGTGTGTTCATCTACACTTTCCTAGCCAACTCGTTGTTCTTGGTAAGCCAGCTAATACCTTCATGTTAGAAACGCCAGCTAACCGTCGCAGATGCGGTCCCTGAAATATGTCCTGCTCCCGGAGAACAATGGCGACAACCGATCAATGCAGATTGACACACGAGCGAAGAAGAACCAGAGGACGCAGTTCCTCTTTTTTTACTCGTATCTCGTCCAGCTCCTCTTCATGTGGATTCTCAGCCGTCCATGAACCAAAAGTTGAAGTGAGCGGTGGATAAGGAGACGGAAAGGGGACGTTTGTATAATCTAGCAGCGAGAGAGGGCATTAGCGCCGGAGTCAATTGAGTACCAATCTAGCAATTATAGAAGCGCTCTGAAGCAGCGGAAAAGGACGCATATATGACAAAGATTCACAAGGCCGGTCAAGTTTCGAGGTTCCAGTTGGTCATGCGTGCTGCGCCTCAGCACCGAGGAAAGTATGCAGCGGAAATCTGGGGCGGGAGATCACTCAATGCCGTCTGCAGGCCCAGCCGATTTTGCTACGTGTACTTGGGACGAAAGCCAACTTGCCGCGATGCGCCCCCCGGTTTTTGGGGGCTGTTTTGGCTTGGCGCCACTTCCCATCGTTCATCCCAAGCTCAATTTAGGTATTTAAAACCGCCATAAACCCCCACGGTTCTTAAGAGCCACACCTTCAGGTTGCGCTACATTCACGGGCAGACTGATGCCAGTTCTGCTGGCTGTGTAAAGCCTGTTTGTCACTTGCGTCAGGCGCGTTGAGTGAGCACTCGACAGCTGAGTCGTGGGGCAGTTGCTGCATCTGGTTAGGTACCTGGGTCGGTCGGCCTAGTGATCGACGTCACTCGACACCGCTCTCATAAACAGCCTGCCGCCCATTCATGAGCCTTGCCGCCCAAGCATCACCTTCTGAGTAGAGCCCCATACCTTCTCTCATACAGCAGAGAAATCCCAATCATGGGGCTGCCGCCGATTGTCGTCGCGACAATACAGTCCGCAGTCATCGGCGCGTTCTCAAACGTCGTTGCCCAGATTATCAGCGCTCAAGGGTCCAAGGTATGAGATAGCACCTTGAACCGCCCATGTAAACATCCAGCCAAAAACCGAACTCCGACTGACACCCGCATCCCAGACTCCATTGACAATCAACTGGGTTCCCATCTTCCAATTCTTCCTCTTCGCCCTCGTCAGCACCCCGCCCAACTTCCTCTGGTACGCACCCTCACTCACCCCATCCCCCTCCCCAGCTCCCCAGCTCCCCCATCCTAACCCCTCCCCCCCCTTTAGGCAAGAATTCCTCGAAGCCACCTTCCCGGCCTATCACATCACTCCGACCGCTGAAGCTATCGCCTCCGCCTCTGCCAGCAACGAAGCCGAGCTCGACGACGAAGCCCGCCGCGGCTGCCTTGTTGAGCCGCGCCTTAACAAGGCCAACACCTTCATCAAGACTGCACTGGATCAGACCGCCGGCGCCGCGGTAAACACTCTTCTCTTCAGCGTGTTCATGCATGGCATTCGCGCAGCGATGGCTCACCATTCTGGGTCAGGGTCTGGGTCAGGAGCGGCGGTGGCTGGGGGGATTTGGGGCGCGGTGAGGTATGATGAGGTGGATTGGAATGTGGTGTGGGCGAAGGCGAGGAGGGAGTTCTTTGGGATTTTGAAGGCCGGGTGGACGTTTTGGCCGTTTGTGAGCCTCGTGAACTTTGTGTTTTTGACGAGTGTGGAGAGCAGGAATTTAGTGGGGAGTTTGGCTGGGTTGGGTTGGGGGGTGTATATGAGTTTGTTTGCGGCGAAGTAGGTGTAGG
>Ga0247760_1001388_pt1 | contig 22641 bp, 26 predicted proteins | sample UWRJL171409R4_FD_179936 | JGI IMG/M metagenome (GOLD analysis project Ga0247760, IMG submission 179936) | Plant litter microbial communities from Arlington Agricultural Research Station in Wisconsin, United States - UWRJ-L171-409R-4 | ecosystem: Environmental > Terrestrial > Plant litter >... | reverse complement strand
GCTTCGGATTGTGACATTCCGGCCGCGCCTGCCTTACCCGGCTGGTGACGTGTCGAACGCGTCGCGCGTTGGTTGCCTGCCTCTCTCCTTGACGCGGGCCGCTGGGTTACACAAATCAATTTACCCCACCGCTTGCAACATTCAACACCCTCGCACCCGCGAATTAGCCCAATCGGCACAGCGGGATTCAGAAACCGCCAATGAGAGTCCGTCACTTTCCCACGTCCCAACTTCCATTATCGTAAAGATAAGGTACCTTAGGTAGAGTCTTCTATCGGCGAATATATACAGGAGTGTCCCCCTTCTCTGTTGGTACGCCAAACTCGAGATCCCCAAGATCCTTGAGGTGCCAAGGCCTTGGGAAGAACCTCACACCCATCTTTCTCCTTCCCACATGAAACACGCGAGCAACGATGTACGCCTCGTTGGGGTTGTCGTTATACCTTTGCATCTACCGCCATGATTCGTCAGCATTTCTCTGCAATAGCCCCAAAACAAAATTACAACTCACCATTTTGATTTGATTCGGGCTGACAAAAAATGGTACCCCATTACAGTCTTGCTGGGTGCTCTTCACCTCGATGTGGTAGGTCGTCCTCTCGGACCAACCAGTCATCACCGGGACCCCAACTCCCCGCAACGCCTGGAGCATGTAGCCACCGTGATCCGGGTAGGTAAAGTCGGCGAACTTCCATTGTTCGTCTGGGTGAGCCTTACTTGACCAGTGTTGAACAGAAAGGTCGGGAAGGTAGTTGTGCAGCCACTCGTATATCTATCACCCTTGTCAGTACTATGCACACTGAACTTGGAGAGGTAAACACTCACAAATCTCTCGCCCCAATCTCCTATTTCCTCCTTGCTCAGCCTCGGAGGCCTCGGAGACAAAAGCAAAACAGCCGGCACCTTCAACACCGCACCGATAAACAGAAACACCAAACTCCCCGACACGTTCCCCACCCCGCTGGTGATACCATGCATCCCATCATTCATGGCCAGAACAGCGCAAACCCCTGCTGCGACAGCCATCACCGAGCTGAAAAGCGCAGCGACGTAGAGGACCTTCCTCCCAGCACGCTCTTCCATGAATGGCGCTGAACCGAAGCTCAGAAAGTCGAATATCAATGACAGCACAGCCAATGCGGCGCTGGCCTTGCTCTCCGCGGTGGCTTTGGATGCCTTGTCGCGGAAATCGGGGGAGGTGATGCCATCGAGGGTCTCGCTCCACGCCGAGATGACGGCAGTGATAACCTTCGAGTTCTCCTGGTCGGTTCCGTTGAAACTGCTGCCGCTGCCGATAGATTCCTCCACGACGGAGAGAATGCTCTGGCTCGGCGGGAAGGCGCGGCGACATCGTGTTTCGCCTTGGGCGGTCAACCTCGCGGAGTCGGTGTAGAAGTCACATATGCCAGAGGTACCGAAAAACCAGTAGTTGGGCAGTTGGGGGTTGACGAGGTCCGATTTCGTGAGGGTGATGTTGGAGCTGAGTTTGAGCAGCTCTTCTGCGAGGAGGGCAACGTCGACGCGGTATATGGCGAGGTCTCGGGTCCCGGGGGACATGCATCCTATGAGGAAGCTAAAGGTTGCTGCGAGGCTTACTGTGCGGTGTTAGAGGAATGGGTTTAAACTTGAGAACGAGTTTGGAAAGGAGACTAATGTCTTACACACTGCGAGGAGAATGCCACCCAGCAACCACTTTGTGATTGTCGGTCTAGCCACCATGGTAGAGTCCACGAGCGAGCAAAGTGATGATCTCGTGGAAGCGCGAAATTCAGGATAACATCAACCAAAATAAATGTTACAGAAAGGAGCGTGTAGAGTGATCGAAAGAGGTGCAAGCTTTGCCGTCTTCGGTCTTGAAAGTGGTTGGGCATTCGCAGGTTCTTATTCTGAGCCTGTGCTCGGTGCACAACACGCGCCAACTCGATATTCGTAGCTGCCAGGAATAGGCCTCCCCTTAACCCTGCCTGCATGCCACATGCATCTGTGTCGCCTTTAGTGCCATGAATGAGGCTGAGACAGGGGTCTGTGGGTGGCGCTCTGCTTGATGGAATTGCGGGATCGGGAGATCGGCATCAATAGCGTGTTTCATTCCCAGTGCGGCGTTCTTGGGCGCTTAACTGCGCTTGCACTCCTCTTTTTCACCTGCAACCGCTGAGTTGTCCCAAACGATAGGAGGCACGAGAAATTATTATTGCTTCTCTCCTATTCATAACCGGTTTTTTATCTGTGCGTATAACAAATAAATATATCTCTGTACCCGAGTCTATCAACATTTTAAACCGCAACATGCACATCCTTTGGCTTCTCCGCAGCACTTAACTTCCACTTCCCTCCGTTGAGGTTGAAAACACCTATCAGCAGTCCAATGCCCGCACCTGCAATCGCAATGGCAAAGGCGACCTTGATACCGGTCATGTAGGCCTCCACAATCCCAGCCACCTGACTCTCAGGGAACACAACACGGATGGCAGTGGCGCCGGTCTGAACCACCTCGGCCGGATCAACGTCCGGAGCGGTAGTGTGCAGCGTCTGCGCGAGCTTGTTGACAAAGGCCGCTTGTGCCGCCGTGACAAAGGCAGTGGGTCCGATGCATTGAAAGACTTTGGCAAGTTAGCAGTTGAGACGCGTTTCTTTTCGATCGCTAGGGACAACTTACACAATACCATTGCCGTCACTGAGGAGATGTTCTCCGGGTCCGCGTTGGCCTGGGCCATGATGATGGGGATCTGGAAGGCCAGGCCCCATCCAACACCGCCCAGGAGCTGGAAACCTACCCACTTACCGACACCGTTGTCGGAATCGAGCGTGAAAAGCAGCCCCGTGGCAACAAGCCCGATCGATGCACCTAGAAGCTGAAGTGGCACCGCTAGGCCCGTTGCGCTGATGATGGCGCCCGACGCAATCATAGATATCGTAGTGGCGACAATCAGCGGGAGGTTGTACACGCCCGACATGATCGGACTGGCGTCCCCCACAACCTGGAAGTAAATCGGCAAGACGTAGATGACCAGATAGTAGGACCCCAAAAATGTCTCTGCGAACCCGCAGCTCACCCACACCTCTCGCTTCCCAAACAGACGGGGGACAACAATCGCCCTCTCCCCTTGATACCACTCCCAGACCACGAACACCACCACCAGCGCAACAAACCCAACTAACAATCCAACCACCAGCCCGCTCCCCCACGGCGCCGTCGTCCCTCCGTACTGCAACGCTAGCATAAACGCCACAATCGCACCCATAACCAACACCACCCCCACCGGATCCATCTGCAGCACCTTCTCCTTCCAGCTCGCCTCAATGGGCCTCGCCGCCTCGGGTGCCTGAAAAAACACCAAGATAATCGCCGCCGCCAGCCCTCCCACCGGCAAATTGATCCAAAAGCACCACCGCCAGGAAACCTTATCCGCAAAGATTCCCCCCACAAGCGGCCCAACCACACACGCCATTCCAAACGACATGCCCACAAACCCCGTATACACCGCTCTCTTGTTCGGGGACGCCACAAACGCAATGATCGTGTACGCACCAGTGCCGATGCCCGCGGCGCCGAGACCGTTCAGTGCGCGGCCGATGATGAATACGGTGGAACTGGGCGCGACGGCGCATGCGAGACTGCCGATCTCAAAGACGAAGATAGCGGTGAGGAAGGTCAGTTTTAGTGGGAAGTAGCGGTAGGCTTTTCCCCAGGAGGATTGGAAGCCGCCGTTGGTGAGGAAGAAGGCGGCGCTATACCAGGAGACGAGCTCGAGGCCGGGGAAGTCGGAGGTTATTTTGGGGATGGCGGTTGCGACGATTGTCTGGGTGGGGTGGGTTAGCTTCACGCCGATGAAAAAGAATGGTTAAGACTCGAGAGAACGGAATGGAGGAAGAGGGAGTAAGGGAAAACGGAGTTTACCATGTCGAGAGAGGCGAGGAAAATTCCCATCATCAGTGCGAGGATGATGCATGCGAGCTTCCAGCCGGTGGGATACTCGGGCTTCGCGTCGACGCTGCTCTCGAGCGCATGGCTTTCCCCGGATGTGCCATTTTGGCTGCTGCTGCTGTCTCGCTTTTCAGGGTCGCGCTTCTCATCTTCGGCGGGTGCCGTTGGCGCGGTGGCCGAACCGGGAAGCAGAAGATCGGGTTGATGGAGAGAAGTAGAAGTCGATGCTCTTCATCTCCGATGATGATGTGGCAGAAATGTTACTTTTGAGCATTGGTGAGCCCGAGCGGCAGGAACGAATGCCAAGAAATGAATCATAGTGAATCGTTGCGCATCATCTCAGGCTCCCCGGACTGCCAAGCCCGGATGATCGGCCCCACTCATCTCCAGCGGCAATCTGCAATTGCATCTCGTTCTTTCCTCTTGCCGAACAGTCATTCGGAGAAATGCTGTGGGAATTTTGATTTTTGAGAAACAACCATGTACACCGCGACTTTCGCGCATCTTCAATTTTATCCCCGCAGGTACAGACTCGAGAACATGAGGCCATTCGTTCAAACCACAACACCGGCAGCAACCTCTTGGCCCTCGCCAGCATACCTCCACCTCTGCCAGTACGCCTTGTCCCCGCCGTTCAGACACTCCTCCCCACTGCCAGCGCCATTGCAGGTAGCATAGGCGCCGAGCAACACGCCCGTATACGGACCCGTCGCACCGCTCACCAACCTCGCCGACGCCTGGCCGACAACAACCCTCGATGTCGGGTCACTTGCGAGACTCACCGACAGTTCGTAATGTGTCGTGTTTGGCGTCGACACCTCGAACCGGATATTTCCACCCTTCCATGCCGCCGGGACAGGAATCACCGCTTGCGGCGGCCCCGCTATCGTCGCCTCGGTCCGGAACCGAAAAGACAGCGTCGACGAGCCGTCAGCCGCCGCAAGAAGCACGACGCCCAGATCGATGTGGTTCAGCTGCGTGAGGAAAACCGTGACACCAGCCTCCGATCCTGCGGTAGTCGGCTGGAACCCCACCAGATCAACAGAGAATGTAAACAGCGTGTCTGTCTGTCTCCGGCTGATAAACGCCATGCCGCGCTGGCCACTCAGCTCGGGAGTCGGTTTTCCCGGGATCATCTGGCCTGTCACATTGTTCCGCGACGGGATCATCTGCAAGCCTTTAGCAGTCGTCGTGATGGCCCCCGGCTTGGGAACACGCCAGAACATCAGATTCCGCGGGATGGCTTCCCCCGCCGCTGTGAAGTCGTACACATCCGGATCGCTGTTGAACGGCCCCTCCCCGGGAATCTCCCTACTCGGCGGCGGCAGCTCCCACCCGCTCATCCGGCCACGCGCAGGCTGCAGCACCGGCCAGGCATCCTTCCCCCACGTCACTGGAAACAACACCGCCTCGCGTCCCATCGGATACACCTTCCAATCCGGCCCGCCCCGCGTCGCAAGACACATGCCCCACCAGTTCCCCTTCCCATCCTGGAACAAATCCCCATGCCCCACCGTCTGAAACCACTCCTGCGTCTTCCTGTTCGTCAGGATCGGATTCCCCTCATACGCCTCATACGGCCCCTTCAAGCTCCTCGACCTCGCAATCGTAATCGCATGGTTTAGCGCCGTGCCGCCCTCCGCAATCAGCAGATAATACCACCCATCCTTCTTATACAAATGCGGTCCCTCGGGCCACACCCCGCCCGTGCCATTCCACAGCGACACCGGCGGCTGGCTTAGCTGCCCCGTCTTCAAATCCAACTCCTGCAGGATAACCGACTGCGTCGCCACGTACAGCTTCCCATCGTCGTCCCAGAACAAATCGGGGTCAATCTTCCCCGGGTTGAACACCACCGGATCCGACCACTTGCTCTCGTCAAACATGTCCGTCGAGCGGAACAGCACCCCCAGCAGCCCTGTCAGGATCTGCCCGCCGCCCCCGCCGCCGATGTACTCGCACACGACCCAGAACTCGCCGTTGTGAAAGCGCAGCGTGGGCGCGTACATCCCGTCCATTTGACCAGTTGTGTTCCATGATACGCCGGGGAGTTGGGACTCGCGGCTCCACACGTGGCTGATGAGCTTCCAGTTGAGGAGGTCTTTGCTGGCGTAGATGGGGATGCCGGGGAAGGCGATGAAGGTCGAGGTGGCGCAGAAGAAGGTGTCGCTGGGGGCGTGGTAGATGCAGGAGGGGTCAGAGTGCCATCCGGGGAGGACGGGGTTGAGAAAGGTGGAGTTGGCTGCAAGGGAGGGGGGGAGGATGGTGAGGAGGAGGAGGAGGAGGAGCTTCATTTTGCTGGGGGAAGGAGAGGTGATTCTAGTTGAACCCATTGACGAACACCTTGATGGAGGGAGGGAATCAGACGGGCCACATCCGTGAGGAGCGGTGCGAAATATACGGTTTTCAAGGTCGCGGCACAATGAAGGCGGGGATCTAGGTTGACATCTCGAGTGGTGGATAATAAACTGGATGAACCGTCGCGTATTGGACGGTCTACTGTTCCCGGCGCTCTGCCGAGTGCCATTCGCGCGCATCGGCAATTACCCGTCGCGTTCCTGCAGGTACATGATCGGATCGGCATGTGGGGATTACGGCAAAGCATTACCGGAACGGAAGAATCTTGTTTTCATCCGCGCAAGTTATACCTAGCACCGCCAGCACTCCGGTCTACTGTTGGACTCAGATTAGTTTGCTGCCCTCAGCCATTGAACCCAGAAGGAGGAACTTCCTTTGAAACGAGATGCAGAGACAAACTCGACATGCAAAGGCCGTATCATAATAAAAGGATGCCCTCACAACTTCTAGGGTTCTTCCAATGCACCGCAAGATGCCCAAAAAACTAGCCGAGACAACAAAGAGCCGAATCAAAAGACGAGTTGGCCGGGTTTGGTGTTTGGTTGGCCGCTTCCCCCCTCAACTCGCCCCTGACCACCAGGCCGATGACACGACAACAACAATGACGACACAAGAAAGCCAATAATAAAATTTGATTGGTACACCCCTATGCTATACTAACGGCTAGCTCCTCATATCACTTCCTTGTGTTAGTCACGCGAAGCAGGCGTCATATCATCCACAGTTCTACAGTCCTAACTATTCGCTTATCACATTTCGCGAAAGTTATCGCACGCTGGCGTCATGCAGTCTGCAGGTGCAGTGCTGCCTTACAGTTTTTGGATTTCACTTTCATTAACTCGGCCTCTCTGATGTTTCTCTCAGCACGTGGGGCAACTAGTCATGACTAGGTACCTATCTTACTTCTAGAAATAATTCCCGTGGTCTGACCAATGCGAAAGAAGGGAAACTTCTACGGGGGGCTTGGATAACTCTCTAGCTGCACCTTGGATATTAACCGCGGTGTTCGGGCGTGGCCGAATTGTGACCGTCGTTGACTACCTACTTATCCGACAAGATGGGCACCTTCGATGTATGCGAATAAGCACAAATCAATGAGAAGGATTCACGATACGGAGCGAAATAGCTGTTATATGAGACGAATCTGGGCACACGAAATTTCCTGTTTTGTACTTCGCCCACGTAACATTGCTCACCCCGGCTCAGGGCCGGCTCAGTCTTTGCTCAGGGTTTGCTCAGGCTTGCTCACTTTTGCTCAGGCTAAGTACCATTTTCGGCACGCTGCACCACAGCATGCTGAACTGCTTCAACTCTAGCCGAGTGGGCCTAGAATTGGTCCCGGAAATTACACGGCAAGACCTCCGCAAGAAGCTTGGGATCCAGTTCATCCTCGTGGCCACGGATCCCACGGTGGTCAAGACATTTGACGGGTTCGACAATATCCCCGCTTACAAATACGGCGATCACACCATCGAGGCCGATATTGTTGACGTGACCACCCTTACCCAGATCAATGAAATGAGTGGCATTCACTCGTTGTTATGCCAGGCCAAGATTCTCGGTGGCGCTCTTAGTGAGCCTCTAGACAAGATGCTGAAGGATATGGAAAAGGCTCAGAACTAGACGACCTATACGACATTTCGTATCCGCATCACGGAAGGACCGGTTTAGAATCAGTCGTGGGAGTCTGGTATGAAACGCTAGAGTATAACGCGGCTTTAGTGTTTTTGGCTTGGAAAGTAACATGTTACCGTCACTCTTTTCATAAGTATAGCACAATAAATAACCTGCATTGATGCGTAGGCCGTTTCATGGAGACTAGTAAATTTCTCGACAAAAGAACCGCACCAGGACTTTACTAATTGCATTTTGAATATGTCCCGGGAAGGAGGTACGTGAAGCAGCTGTTCTCAAAGCGGCGCTCCGGACACGCAGGCTGGCCTGGAAACCAGAGAATATTCCGCGGCTTGATATTCCCATGGCACCCAAACATCATTTTGACCCCAACTGGTCGTTTGCGCGCAGCATCTGCATTAGCTGTACCCCTCATCGGCTCTTGGACCTTGAGGTCTGACACCGAGAAAAGAGAGTCGGAAGAAGCGGTCCTGGATCGGTGGATAAGAGCCAGCCCTCCAGCGAGGCGTATGCATTGCCCTAGGAGCCAGGTTGCGGTGGTTTCATCAACGGTTGGGCTTGGGTTTATTTTCTGCCAGTAGCCCGAAATATCAACATCGGCCCAGGGGAAGATCAAATGTAGCGACCGCGGTGCTAGTAGGTTGCAAAGAGGACGATGAGGTTTTCGCGCTCCAGGTCGCCGCTCAGTCGTTTCAGCAAGCTGACAGTACGATTGAAATCCCTACTATCCCGGGAATGCAATCGCTTCACTACGAAGACGTTGGGATTGGTGGAGCGGTTAGTGCTGAAGGTGTCATGATCGGGGTGGATCTCCACCTTGAATACCCGACCACAGCCTCCTGGTAGACAGGCTTCTTGCCTCACAAAGGGGAGGATAGCCTCATCCGGGAGGGCGAAGTGGTATATAGTCCGAGTACGCCGACGAAAGGGCCCGATTTCTACTTCCCGAAAAGAACCGGAAGCGAACGTCGGGGACAGCACCATCCCCTGCCGCCTTTCGAATTCAGAGAGCACGCTGCGCCTCCACCCCTTGAAGTATCGAGTAAGTTTGTCTGGGTCTCCGCTTGCTGCGAAGTTCCCACCGCGTAGAGTTGGCAACTCTTCCCCTGATGTAATAGACACCATGGCAGTCACACAAGAGTTGGTACCAATTTAAGCAAGGTAGGTTGGCTAACATACTTTGCACGTAGTTCAACCAAGCCTCTACGAGATAGGCTTTTCGCGAAGTTGTACGAGGATACACTGAATCCGAGAGTGCCGTCTCTCGATGAATACCTCGGACTTTGCAGGAGATACTCCACGTGCCGACTCACCTTTGATACAGACAAGATGGAAGCTCAGAAGGGCATAATGCTATATCTTTATTGGCGGTACAGAGTCGAGTTTAACGCCGGTATATGGCTCCATGCCCCTCACGAAAGCTTGCTGTGGCACCGTGCCGATTCTCGTGCGAAAATGAAAGAGGTTACGGAGTTGGATTTTCCATCTTGGACATGGGCGGCTTATTATGGCGAAATTCGCTACCTCATCCCGCACGACAATGTAGATCCTGAAACGTGGTTCTGGTCGGATTTCAGAATGCGATTATCAGTCATTCGACCCACACCCGTTCGTAACTAGCTTCGATTCTCCACGGCCCGCAAACCGGTTAAAGAGGCTGGGAAGGGCCTTTTATCGCTGCAACATTCCCCGTCTTAGGTACTTCACCCACATGACTTTTATCGCACCAGCTCAAAATAGGGTCAGTCTTTTGCTCAGGTTTGCTAGGGTTTACTCACCTTTGTTCACTTTAAATACCACTTTTGGCAGGCGGCGCCGCAGCATGCCGGATTGCTTCAACTCTAGCCCAGTGGACCTAAAACTGGTCTCATATAAAACGATGGCTAAAACATGGGGGAATACGAAACTATAAGCTGTTAGAGCTAGGGGTGGCGCTCTTAATAAAGGGCCCAGATTTGGGACTGGCAGTTGTGCGCGTGTCGCCCAGTTCTGGGCTAAGAAGTTAATTTACCAAGGGCCGGGATTTGGATCCTCTGACGTCCATCAGAACAGCGCTTCGTGTCGGCCCTTGGCCCTGGACGCCTCGTAATCGTGTAGCAGCGTGGTAACTACGTCTGTGGCTGACCTGCCTGGTACGGTAGGTGCCTGCTATGCGCTTACCAGGCCTGTAACTACTACCCTGTACGGCAGTACTTTTGCGAACATCCTCTTTAGCCTATTGCCTCGGTACGGGAGCAGGGAGATAGGTTGGTGAGAGTTTGCTGTGGAGAGATCTCTCTTCCCGGGCCTGCCCAGGAAGAGGGCCTAAGCTTGTTTGAAGTCACCTGGGTAGTGTGTCAGCGCAACACTTCCACGGTATATTTGCAACGACCAGCCTATATCCACGGCCACGCTGCCTCGAGGAGGCCAACTTTGAGGCAGTTGTGTCCTGGGGCCTTTCTGGGTTCGCCAGGGCGTGCCGCTCGACTAGGTGTTCGGATGCTACGACTGGTTCGGCATGTTGTTGGCCTCGTTGGGTTGGCGCTTCGCCGGGTACGGTTTCTTCGCCCGATTCCAGTGTGCTGTGTTTCTGACAAGAGTCCATTCGGTCCATCGTCAGCAACAGGCAGAGAGTTCCGGCGCAACTTTAACTCTGACCAAATTTGACTTTAAGGGTGACACAGTGTCATTGTCGAACCAGGCACGCCAAGGTTCGGGCCACATCGGCATTGACTGACTATTAATTTGAGGAGATCGGGTGCTTCGAGTCAAATCTTTAACTTTTGACGCCAACAGCCCGTCGGAGCAGTGCGAGATGACGCTTGACTTGACTCCGATGGCGCGGTGATGGACACTCTTTCTATGCAATTTCTCGTGCGTGTAGCGGACTCGAACCAGTTTTCTCACGTACAATTTCAGCCCATTTTCCATCGCTCCGATTCTCCTAATGCAAGCACCCGGCTGACTTATTGCAATTCTCTAACTCTAACCGGGCTGCTAGTGTCCTCGGTTCTTTCTCCTTGAACCAAAGTCCCTTTACTGAAGTTAAGCTTTCCCATCATCCCCCGACCCCTTCCGGTCCTCCTTTTTGACTCCTGCCCGTCAGTGGTACCGCTTGAGTTGTCTGCAGTGGGCACCGAAGGTCTCGGTGGTGTTGTGAGTGGTGGTGACCGTGGTGGTACTGGTGGTGATGCCGCCAGGATAGACGCTGCGACCGCGGGTGTCACTTCTTGAACTACCGGCGCATCGCCCGCTGGGGGTGGTTGAGTTGGGCTCGACGCTGGATTTACGCCCCGTATTGGACGAGGCGGCTGGTAATACCCGCTGTTTACATCGTTCGAATGACCGAATATCTTGAGACGCTCTTTGACGCGGATACCCCACCCTTGTAACGCTTGAAGGTTAGTCTGTTGCATCCGTGGACTTCATGTGAGTGAACCAGTAGTCTTACCTGTGCCGGGTTTACTATCTACTCCGAGAAATAACCGTGAGCATTCGTTTCCAAAGTCCGCAGGAATCGACTTGCGTTGGGAATCCAAGGTCGCATGGTTGAAAATGGCTGTCCCGTATCTCCGCACGAAAGTGTTGCCGAGCGCGAGGTCAAAGGGGAAGCCGGAAAGGATGACAAAATGGCATCCGATCTGGAGATGTGAGTTTGGCGTCCCTTTTTTGCCCTCCATGGTGGGAATTCGCAGGTATGCCTTCGCTCTTCCTGAGTTTCGTACGGTAATGCCGTTTCCTATCCTAATCAATGAACTTGCGGATCCGTTAGGCTCCATGGGAACCAAGTATCCGTTGCGTTTTGCGAATGCTAACGACATAATGTTTTTGGCGGACCCTTTATCCAGTATGGCGGTTGCTTCCACGGCGATTTTTGTCTGGTGTTCGACGACAATGCGGATTTGCGACTGGGGCGGACACTTCAGCTCGCTTGGCAGACTGCCCAAGATCCTGATTTCACGCAGCAGCTGTCGACCGAGAATAATAGGGAAGATAGCATGCGTGAAAATGTGGAACTTGATGGTCAGCGCAGGGATATGTCGAAACGCAAAGTCCACAAAGGCCTGGCCGATGGAGAAATGAGTTTCTCCATCGGCCAGGAGGAACGTAACAGAGGCTGGCTCGATGTTGATGTCGTGGCTCCTGGCGAAGTTGAGGCTCATGACATTGCTGCCTGCCTGGTTATCAACCAAGGCAATGTGCTCCTCACCGCCCAGCGAGACTCGACGAAAGTCAACCCGGGAGAGTGGAGGGAAAACAGCGCGCTCCAGCGCGTTGAGCCCGGATTTGATCACCTGCCATCGAATGGTTAGCTCCACCCTGTCCGCGAGATCGGGGCTGTGCGAACATTGTCGTGAACGCAGCCTTTGGCTTCGTGGTCTTTTGGCTCGATTGAGGGTGATATCATAGCCGCTCGCGTGCCGAGCGATGATGCTGGCATCCGTCGAAACCGACACATTGAAGGGGCTCGGGGAGGTGGATCAGCTTGGTCAGGTGCGGTCCATCACCCTTTCTCTATTTCTTGCAATGTCTCATACAAAAGCATGCGTCGGCAGCTGCAGCCCAGCCGTGTCCCAGAGCCGAAGGCGTGCATGTCTGTCCCACAAGCACCCAATAGCATCGATTCCATTAGCGCACATTCAGAGCTTTCCCCAACCACATTCGATCACCCACCTCCTATCAGAAGTTGAGCGATTTGTAATTTCTCCGCACGACCCGCAACACGATCACCTTTCCACGTTGACCTCATCACGACGGTCACATCGCGGTCACATATGAAAAGGCAGGAAATACGCTATCATTTACAGCCTAAACAAAGCCTGGACGACGAACGACGAAGACGAACGAGACGCCTGGTAGAATCCTTCAACAGCACTATTACTTCCACTGCTAGCGAGGAGAGACAACCGGAGTGGCTGGCTGGGGGTGACGAGTCCAGCGGGCATGGCAAGCCCACTCACTCACATTCATGTCCATCCACAGCATGGCGAGTCGGAGGGATCCTCAGGAACGATCGGAGGCATTGTGGGGACAACGTCTTTCCTCGCCGGCGACCCAGATATGACGACCGTCATCGTCCGCCGGTTTCATGCTGCTTCTGTCAGAAACTTGCTTTGGCTAGAGGGCCGCGTCGCGGCGCTGGAGGATCATCAGCGAACATTAGATGATCTGAATATCGGTCATATCGCAACCGACTCGGACTTTGAGCGAATTTCATCGGAGGTGAGAGCAGTGGACCATTCGTGGGAGAGCTTTACTTGCGCGGGAACTCGACGGGAGTAAGGGTACGGGCTCTACAAAAACCAGCAGTGATAATGTCAAAATACCTATCTCGGCCTTGCGTGAATGGGGCGGTCCTCCGCTTCCAGACGCAGCGAGAACGGAATTCATCCTGTTCGGCGGAGAGCAGACCATCCAGGACCGGTATCATATAAGATCCAAGGCACTGATCAGAGCGAAATGGGAAACCGCCGAAGCACTCAACACAGCAATCAAGGCGTATCGTAAGTATCAAAAGCCCATCAGAACCTGCTCAAAAGCTATCAACCGGCTAATCAGTCAATCAGAAGAAGCCGTCACCAGATATCAAAAGGTGCTGAGCATTCAACCTCCAGCTGAGCGCACCTTCGAGGCCGTTCAGAAGTGGTTCACACCACCGAACTCGACGATATCCTCACGAGAACCGCCTTTCGTGGACAGCTCCATTCTCAACAGTCTGTTCGCTGACCCGGGACCTGGGCACAAATTTCCGTATCATACGGAAGCGATGACGCTTCACGCTCCTGGCGACGAAGACCTATTCTCTAGAAAGCTTAGTAAATGGGGCCTCCTCGGAAGTATTTTCAGGGTAAGCCATTGGTATAGATACATGATTGTTCGACACTGCTAAACCCCCTATCTTCTAACAGAAACCCCACCCCACCTCAACCGATTTCTCCATCACCGAGGAGAAATTCCTGCACAGGATCGTCACGCTCGCCACCATGGTTTCTGCCCTCATCTTTCTCGTCGTTGCCGTTTGGGTTCTCTGGATCCTGCGGGAGGCGGACGCCACCGTCCGACTCGGTGTAGTGACGGCGTTCGTGGTAGTGTTTGCCGCCTTTCTCAGTGGAGTTACTACTGCCAAGCGGTCCGACATCTTTGCGACTACTGCGGCTTATGCGGCGGTTCTGGTTGTTTTCTTGAGTCGGGGGGATGCTTCTACTGATCTGGGGGCATCTGGATGAGTTGGACATCTACCTAGGTAATGCAATAAAATGTTTGACAGTCCCGCTTGGTGTGAAACCGGCCCGCCAAAGGAAGCCTGGAGGAACTTTCCAAGTGCCAGCTCTTGAACGTGCCTCCACCCGATTTCGGCGCGGCTCGCTCCGCGCTCGCCGCAAAATCGTGTTCCGGCCCGAGCTGTTCCGGTAGAGAGAGCGCGCCACTGACATAAGATCACCTGTTGGATTATGTGCCCTCACCAAAAGTGGTAATCGAGTTGAAAACGAACCTTTCGGAACTCCCGCTTCGCTTTTCAAAGTTCCTCCAGTGTTAATTCTCACGCGCAGAGCCTTCAGCAAAAGAAACAGTATTAATGTTACAACGGCAACGGCCTTCAAAACGCATCGCCTACAGGTGAGCCGCTCTCAAGATGCGCCAACGACGGCGCTAAGGGGGTCCATATTGGCAAATAAGTTAGTGATGTCTTCTATTCTTTTTTTACTGAGGACTGACCTTACGACAGGCGAAAGCTACATAGGGTAGGCCGCATTTGTAGGTCAGATTTCGGTCCGTCAGAATACAAGATTTCGATTTTTCTCTGTTCCAGACCAGAGGCTGTTACAGACCTCCCCGTCATCGAAACTCAACTCTGGCCCAGACAGAGGATACACACCTCCTGATTAGTCCGCTAGCCACGCCAAAACCAAGTCGAGTTCCGAGCGAAAAAGCCAGCAGAACCGGATATTTTTCACCCAGAGCCAAAAGATCAGCCCTCAGCTGAAACCTTCTGGTTCTAGCACTGCGGAAAACGCCACTTACAATCGTGGCCCAGGCTCCTTGACCGCCATGAGGCCATGCCAACAATACAACAACAGCTACCATTTGGCTCCAGCCACGGCCCCCGGGGCGGGAATTATAACAACGGCGATAGGACGGTGAAGGTTCTCGGCAGCACACCCCATAGCAGGTCGCCAATTAATACACCCGGGAACAGGCCTTACGCGGAGCCTCAGCAGCCACGGGCCTACTACGAACGCCGCGATTCGATTGGAGTACGCCGTGACTCGGCAACCGAGTGGGACGATCCTGACTACACGGGCCAGGGTCAGTATAGTGGACACCGGGACTCAGCGTCTAGGCAGGTGCAAGGGCAAGGTTTGGGTGTGGGGTTTTTGGAGACTGACTTGATGTAACTAAGATGATGTTGGTAGTTATATGGGTGAGGGGAGAGTGTCCTGGATGGCACACAGGCTGAGCTCATGTCACCTTCGAGGGTCTGGTGTCTATGGCACTTGCTGGCGGGTTGTGCATTTTTCTTTGGCCTTGGTTGTATCATTGAAGCAGCTCAAGACTTTTAGTATTTTGCAACTTATCCGCCAACCCACGACAGAACTCATCCCACCCACCCGACATGTCTACCCTATATACCTGCCTGGCTTTCCCGACGTTTTTTAATCCACTGGTCCGTAACCCGAAGAACCACTCCCGTGAGCCTTCTCGACAAATCTTCGGTCCCATTCAAATCTAGCTCGGCAATGACGCCCGGAGGAATGATTTGAGCCATGTGTTCTCTCAGGTGGTCCACCTCCTCGGGAAGGTCGAGTTCGATGTGTATAGAGACTGGCAGGGGCAACCGGGGGAAGAACACGTTCCAGATGTCTGCCCACTGGGCCTCCTCGCTCCTTTTCGGGTCGGCTCGAGTCTTGAGCTTGCGAAACTGCTCGTTCGTCATGCCGTGAAGATGCTGAGGGCGTTCATTCCTGACGGCGCATGGAGGCTCCTGGCGGGAATGTTCCTCTAGGGTCTGGTGGTCCTCAAAATTCTCGAAACATCGCGGGCAATGAATTGAAGGAGCGTGTCTCCGGAAGAGGTGTTGTTTGACATAGCTGATCTTGGAAAGGCTCGCATGGGCGCAAGCTTGGTGTTGGATCGGGTCGTTCTTGTAAAAGGGACAGGCGAGGGACCGACTTGAAGTTGAAAAGGTAGGAGTGACAAGCTTGGGGGGGGGGTTCTCTGCGCGGGTCTGAGGAGGGGTCTCCCTATGCGAGGGTGAGTCGATTAACTTAGAGGAACGATGGCGTTTTTGGCTGTCGGAAGGCGGCGGGGACGAGCCGCGGCGCTTGCTGGGACCATCCGGCGTGGAAGTGGCTGCTTGGGACATGGCGTCGGGCACTGGCAGCAAGACGCAGAGAGCTTGGGGAGGAGGCAAGACGGGACGAGAGGGCAATGGGTGGTGACAACTATATAGACATGCGCGCAACAGAAAATCACAATAAGATATGAGGTAACTTGATGATTCGGAATTTTCATTGTGCATTGACTGTCCCTCGTTAGCAGTTTGCTATATAAACTTGGCGAGAGTGGGATAGAAATGACTAGTGTCTGCTGTGACACCGTTGCCGCCGAGGGACAGGGATCGTGGCTGAGATCCGGAATGACTGGGGTTGCAGAGTGGGCCGTGGGGGGACCGTGTTTGAACGTGAGTGGCTGAACAATACCAGGGAGTTCAAGCCCGATTCTGTTCGGGCACATTTGTGCGCGAAGAGAAATGTAGACGGCCAATTAGGTGTGCAGCTTCAGGTTACGTTTTACTGGCTTGACCAGCGAGCTCGCTTGGTGGTTGAAACTTGCCACACAGATTGTAGCGCAGGAGTGGCCCGTTCCGGGCATCATTTGCCGATTTTCCAACCTCACTCTCCACCTGCGTCAAGGAACACCCAACGTCCGACACAGAGCTACATATCTCAGATTTCGAGGATCGTGATTTCATTCGATGTACCTCCCCCGATTCAGGGCGAAGTCTCGCATAGAGCCATACAAATCAATGTCAATCCCAAGGTGTGGGATTCCAGAAAGCAGCAGGACAACGGAAAATGGGCTCCACCACACAAGGCCAGTCCTACATCGTATCGGAATCCTCGCATCTCACGAGACACCATCGAAGAGCGAACCCAGAGACACATTGGCTTCCAGAAATCGAAAGCGCCCTCGAATAGGAAGTATCGAAGAGGATGGCGAAGACGAGGGCGAGGACGATGGTTCACCGCCAACTTTACCGGGCAAGAAGGTCAAACTCCTGATGAAAGAATCCGCCTGTCTGTCATTCGCCTGCCCGTACGCAAAGCAGAATCCTTGGAAACACCAGGAATGTCTTGGACTCAAGCTGGGCAAGTTCAGCTACGCCAAGCAGCATTTGATCCGAGCTCACTCCGCCGTGACGTACTGCCCGCGCTGTGGTCGGGAATTTCCAGGCGAGGACCCAGCATCCGAATTCAACAAGCACCTAAGTCAAGAATACGTCTGCGAAATTCGCGCGTTCTCGTTGGATGGGAAGATGACGTCAGAAATAAGGAGCAAGGTCCTGGATGCGAAGCGCCGCAAAGATGCGAAGGGCCAGAAGCTGAGCGACGAGGAAAGATGGTTCAGGGTGTATGGCATCCTATTTCCCGATGCAACGCCGCCCAAATCACCCTATGCGGAGTCACCAGGAGTGGAAATATTGCAAGCCTTCAGTGCATCTATGAGTCAGGAGATTGGATCCAAAGTTTTGGGTCAAATTGGCACCCATGGCCTCCCCCGTGAAGTCTGCATTCGCCTAGTCGAGGACGCCGCCACAGCCTTCGCGCAGTATATTATGTATGAGGGCAACAAGTTATCGCCAGGTACCAGGGACTTGTCCCCGATTTGTCGCGGCATATCTTCACAGCTTGAGAACTCGCCAACTTTAGCAAGGGCAAGTTTACCGCCTGAAATCAGATCCACGGAGTGTTCTCTGGCGCAAGAATCGTCTTTGTGCGCCTCAGGTTACACAATACTTCCATCTGTATTGGAATTGCCGAGGGAGCTAGATTTTGACACGGCATATGCGCCTCGGGAGGAATCATGGTCGTCGGCGTCTGCTTACCTACCACTATCCAACCGACATACCTGGCCGGGACCCAGTACTGGTGCTTGGACATGTGAGGGAGGGAGGCTCGATAGCAGCTGTTGAGGGGAACAGTTTCATGCTCAAGACATGACAATCGCGAAGCAGCCTAGATGCAAAACAAGTCCACCAACATCGGCTTGGCAGAATGAGACATCTTGCCTATTATCCTTTTTATTTTGAATTCAGCCCACAATACCGCTTTTCCGGTTAGGTAGACTTCAATGCAAAGACAAAGGTGCTGGATGTTCCACGGTTTAGAACATCAAAGACTTCTCCTTAACAAAAGAAAGTCCCAGTTTCCTCAAAGAAATCCGACCACAGGCTGCTTGTACCGGCTTACCTCCCGATGGTAGGAGTGGAAATGGGGGCGTCGGATCAGATTCTGCCGTTGGTCACTGGTATTTTTACAGTGCTGTGGAATGTTGGTGAGGTCTTCGCTGCGTATAAACAGAGGAGAAGAAAAGGGGACCATAGATATGAACCAGTTTCTGTGAATGAGGAGGGTGTTTGAGATGGGTCAGAATGGAATAAATATCTCTGAGAGTGTTGTCTTTTATTTCTATCTGGAGTCTAATTCTTATGCATTTGATGTAACTGAAACCTAAATATTGATAGAATACGCCTCACCATTGACGAAAGCCAATTCTTTCCGCAGGTCACAAAGTTCAGTGCTATGTGAGATACAGAAGTATACACTAATCGGCCTTGCCGCATGCCTGTCCGCTAAGACCCCTTTCACCGAACATTACACATGCCTTAACCGCCGCGGAAGCCAGTCTGCCTATGGTTGTGGGTGGCTGTGTGAGATGGGAAGCGTGTACACTAATCGGCCTCACCACATCTCCGCTAAGACCCCTTTCACCGAGCACCAGACATGCCGACCGCCGTGAAGGCCCGTCTGTCTTAACTAGCCAACATCAGCCGACCATCCTATATTCCTGCTAGCCCTTTCTGCCTGACAATGAGGTCGGTGTGCATTGACTATCGCGGAGGTCCGTCTGCAGCAAGGCAAAATAGCGCATACTAATGCCCTTACATGCCAGAAGCGTAGACACTGCGGGGGGACATTAAAAGGAAACTTTAGCCGGGAGGGGGACTGAAAACTGGCCTCCTGACGCTGTGCAGCGGCCAGGTATGGGATCACCTTACCTCAGGGAGGAATCAGGGAAAGCTCAGGGCAAATCAGCAACAGCTCACCCCAGCTCAGGACTACGGGACGAAAAAGGAAATTTCGTGTGCCCAGATTCGTCTCAGATAACCAGGCTGTTATACCACCCTTAAATCGACGACCACCCATGCTTATTGTCACGTGATTTTTCGATAGCTTTGATCAGTCCAGGTCAGTCCCGGCTCAGCTTCGGCTAACATCTGCCCATTAAGCAGCGCAGCCTTGCTGAGAAGGGGCAGTTTTAACCGAAGAGCCCAAAAGTGGTCCGGCCCAGAACTGGGACATATTTTATGAATCCGCAATAGCCACCACCCAAAACTTCATAGACAGTTTGTACCTCTTGGGAGTCTCGCCCCTCTCGTCCGATCGAGCTACCGACCGAGAGAAAGAGTTCCGCCCCTTGGGCAAAACCGTACTCTGCGGCCAGGGAGAGTCTACCGCCCAAGATGCTTTGGCTTTGCAGCTACTCTACTTCCCGCGGAAGTTGTAGGCGGAGCTACGTTCTGAAGCTGAAGACATTGAACTGACAGAGCGAGAAACTTGTAGGGATTGTGCGTGGGACACGTGGGATTTAAGGCTTCATTCAGAGAAGGAGCTTCAGGAGTCCCTACTCAAAGTCTCGGAAGGACGAAGCGAGCGAGAACAATCAGTAATAACGACAAATGGCTATGCCGGGCTTAGCTTCAAGGATGCCGTTGACCGGCATTTTGCCGCTTGGTAGCCAACATTTCGGGACGCTTTGGCTCAGCGGGATGTAGGTACAGTACCTCATAATGTGGACGACCAGTGCCGCGAAGCATCTTCTGGTTCTGTCCGTGGCAAGGGCCCTCGCTGACTTCGGCTGACAAAGGCTACCCCTTGGAGGTAGATAACAAGGAGAGGTCGGAGATGAAGGAGGCATCCGGGATCTAGCAGATGTATAGTATATTTGGATAATATGCCACTTGGCTCTTAAGCATTGCCAAGACAGCAATACAATCCAAATCCATCTGTTGAATTCAACGCAGTCAACCAAGAACACAGTAATTACCGCCATCAAGTCTTGTTATATTCCAGGCGCCATCCTCTCAGCCAAGCGAAGCTCTAGTGCTCAGCCGCGCTGCGGTTCCGTAGCGCCAAGGCGCGATTACGTAATTTGACACACCCCCTTAATCTTCCACTTCCAAGTGGTTAATTAACTCCTGAATAAGAGCTTTAAAACATTTAAAATAACGCAAAACAGTGTAGTTTCTAGAGCCTCCTTAATCGCTCTCACTTATACTTATACTCTTATACTCCGAATCTGGTAATAACCGGTCTGAAAACGTTACTTCACCACCTTCTAAAAGGTCTTCCCTAGCCTTTAAGTCCTCTGCCGTGATCTTACGCGTTACACGCGCGGCTAGTTACGAAGAAGCGTCTTATACGCTTATAACGTTCCAGAATAGTTCGAACTTTAATGCCAATAAGGCTTTAGTAAGGCTGTCGGTAAGCATCTTATTAATTAGCTTATAGTTAACCGTGATCCTCTTATTTACAGCCTATTACTAAAGTTAATAATTGTGAATATTTATATATTTAAGCTTAGTTTATAATATAGCTGTTTCTTTATTAATTAAGCTGATTATTTACTAATTATTATATTAAAGGATAACTTTACAGTACGTAAGGTAAACATCTAGTTTACGTTAATAATCTTATATTAAAGTTACAGTAGCTTTCTTTAAGTAGGTTAAGAGCTTTTTAGTAATAATAGGATTTTTTAAAGGTTGTGTTATCTTTTTCTTATACTTTTCTTAGCTTATATAAAGTAAGCGTTTTAACTTTATAATATATTCTGACTAGTTTAGTTAAATTAAACGCTTCTTACAGTCTTAAAGGATCTCTATTTTAAAGAACTATTAAAGTAGCTTACTGTTTTAAAGTTTATAAGTCTACATTAAGTACTTTATTAATTTTATTACAGTGTGTTATTATTACGACCTGCACCCGACACAGGCCTTGAGAGGACTGGCGCGGGTTAAGACAGAACGTATGGCAGGACGCTAACAGGTAAGGGGCGTTCCGAAGACGGCTTGCTGAGCTAGCACTTCTAGACGGGGGGTTTAATGTCACTGTAGGCCGTTGTCGCTATAATGCACAGAGGTGAGTCTGGACAGTAGGACATAAATGAACAATTTAATACTAGCGTGAGGAACCAGAGTCCCTCACGGTGGTTATGGGCACAACTATAGCTATCTATACTAACTGACTAGGAGGTACTTCGTACCTTGCTCGTGGTGTTGTAAGTGCTTGTTGCGCGAGCACTTTGCATAATGTAAGCGTTCTGCTTGTGAGGTTTCCTCTGCTTGCAGTGTGAGCACTTGGTATGCTGCGAGTAACACCTTATTAGTCGTAAGGGCTTCTGGTTTTTGCACCCCTGGCCTAGTGCTTAGCACCGTCTGTACTGTCTTTCCACACTGTTCCTTCTGCGGGGGATTCGTCGGGCCGCCCCGGCTTAAGTGACGTCCTGCAGGGTCGTTACAGTTATTACTTAGCTTTATAAGTAACTATTATATTATTAATATAGAAGAAGATAATTACATTTCCTTTAGTGAAATAATAAGGCTTATAAGGTACTGGTTTAAAGCTCTCTTTGTAAAGGGAAGTATTATAATAGCGTTATTAGAGGAGAGGGGACTTCTTAAGCCTAAAATTGCTGGCGTCGCTTCGTTCGTCATTCCGCGATAGCCCTTCGCTACGCTACAGGGCGCTCCATTCCTCACTTTCGCTCCTGGCAATTTTGGCGTGGGGTATTAAGCTTATTTAAATAAGTGTAGCGAACAAAGCGACAGAAACCTGTCCGGAGGCTAATATATCTATTTAAAGAGATAAAAACATAATTAAAAATAAATGTTACTTTTTAAAGCTTAATTCTTCAAGATTTAAAGACTTTATTTTATACAGTTTACAGGCTTTCTTTTACGAAGTTTACAGGCTTTATCTTACAGGGTTGACAGGCTTTATTCTACAGGGTTTACAGGCTTTATTTTACAATTTACAGTTTTTTTTTCACTTTCACAAATGCAATTCGAACTGGGAACCTCTTTAATTAATATTACGCTATTTACCACTATACTATTTCTATTTCTATCTATGAAAAACTAAAGGTTTTTTTCAACCTAACTAGGTGAATTGGAGTGATAATTTAATAATTTTTCATTATAAGCTTACATAATCAAATGATACGTTTTAATATGCATCACGTGATGTAGAATCCGATTTTCACTTTATTTTCAGGGTTAGGGTTCAGTAAAAGGAGATATTCAGGTTTAAAGTGAAAAAATCATGACTTTCACAAGTATTATTTTAGTTTATAATATAGAATAAGGTAGTATCATATGTAGATTTTAACTGTAATTCTTAATCTAAAGCCTGATTTGGAATAGCTATTAAAACCAGAGAGATATTTGAGTTTATGTTAAT
>Ga0247760_1001386_pt1 | contig 22662 bp, 20 predicted proteins | sample UWRJL171409R4_FD_179936 | JGI IMG/M metagenome (GOLD analysis project Ga0247760, IMG submission 179936) | Plant litter microbial communities from Arlington Agricultural Research Station in Wisconsin, United States - UWRJ-L171-409R-4 | ecosystem: Environmental > Terrestrial > Plant litter >... | reverse complement strand
GTAAGCGGGGGGGAGGAAGTCTTTGAATGTGTCTAATACCACCTCAGAGTATGCATTGCGAGACACCGAAGCGGAGATGCGCTGCACGCAGGGCGAGAGGACGCATTCGGTGGCCTGGAAGGGGGTGGACTCGACGAGGATGTGCAGGCCGTTGGTGGCGGAGTTGCCGGACTGCTCGAGGTAGGGGTTGAGGGTGCCGCCGAGGTCGGTGGTGGGGACCAGGGCGCGGATGGACTGGTAGATGTAGCGGGGCCAGGCGATGTCGCCGAGGGCGGTTGAGTTTGCCGCGAGGGTCTGGTTGACGACCATGTAGGTTGAGGAGCCGGGCTCGTCGGGGTCGGCGATGTACCGCAGGGAGAGTGGGTCGTCGCCGGGGAAGGACACGGTGCAGGACTGGACGTTTTTGGTGGCGTCGAAGGGGTTCTCGACGGGCTTGCACACGCGCGTGAGCTGGGGCGAGACGTCGACGCAGGTGTGGCAGAAGGCGAGGGTCGAAAAGGGGGCGAAGGTGCAGTTGCCCGTGGGACAGTCGAAGCGCGGCTGGGTGAGGATCTCCTGGGTCGGGAGGAACAGAGCGGTGACGGCGTTGGCTTTGAGGGCCGGGTCCATGGTCCAGGTGGAGGCGTCGAGCTTTGGGCCGAGGGTGTCGGCGATGTCAGCGCGGGCGAGCCACGAGGTGCGGGATATGTCAGTGTATTCGGCGTCGTAGAAGTGCACGAGTTGCTGGGCGAACGGGCCGGCGGCAACGCCGATGATGACGGCGAGGGCGCCAATGGCTGCGGCGTTGCGGCCCTTGAGGAACCAGACGAGGGTGGCGGCGCCGGCCATGCCGCGGGTGCCGCCGTCGAACATCTTGTAGTCGGACAGGTTCTTGCCGTGCTCGGTGAACCACGCCCATTTCAGTTGCGAGATGGCGTTGACGGCGCCATAGAGGGCGCCCATCTTGGACACCACGGCGAGAATGGAGATGAGCGTGTTGAAGGACAGGGACCAGTTGGGGATCCGTTGTCCGTCATAGCGCCGGAGCACGAACACGATGGCCACCAAGCTTGCTGCCGACACGACCAGGCCGAGAACCTCAAAGATCCACGTCCCGGAGAGTTTTTGGAGCAGTGTTGGCTTGTGGACGGGAGGGGTCAGGGGGGCCGGAGGCGGAAGCATGGGATAGGCGTGTGACTGAACATCGTGCTTCTCAACGAGAATCGCGTCCGAGTAAGCATGGCCATCATGTTGCCACGGGACGGGGTTTGGCTTGAAGCCGCTCTGGTTGGAGAGAAGATGCGAGCCCTCGACCCACGATGGGTGAGGTTGAGAGGCCATGGCTGGAGTTGAGCGAGAGTGACTGAGTGACTGAGGTGCCTAGGTGATCAAGAACGAACATCATACTGGACTTTTCATCTGATATTTATCTCCCTTCGCTCCAAGTCCTCATCTTGATGCCTGGCGGCCCAAACAAATGCATGGTCGGCCCCTGACCCGAATGTTGCAAGTCATCGCTGAAGGGGCCGAGTGTGGAGCTCTCTAAAATAACTTTGTTTTCGATGCCACCCTTCAGGGGTTGAGATCCTCCGCCCTAGAGCAAAAGGGGGATGGAGCGGCAGCAAAGCGCGCTATCCCCAACACAGGAAGTGCTCAACACCAATCACACAGAGCCATTTTGGCCCGCTTCCATCTTGGCACTCATGCCAAGCAGCCCTACGCAGAGTTGGGACTAGAAGCGCGGCAGGCGGTAGATCTAGGCGCTGCGATGCGCTGCAATGCGCTGCGGCAAAGTGAGCGAACGACATACTCCACCCAGATTTGCAGATTTGACTCAGCACCGGGCCAGATCTTCCAGCACTCGGCGCAGTCTTAAGCCCCCAGTTTCGTTGGTCCTTTTGTCTCCTGGGATTTTGCATTACTTGATCTCCTCCCAGTTTATGCTCTCCTGGCGTTGTGGCATCATCACCGTCAAGTTTTCTTTCCTTAAAGGATTGTCACAGTTTGCCGTCATGTCTGTCTTCATCAACTACGAAGGCCCAAACCTCGGCAAGAAGCAGAAGCGCGTGGTCAGGTCGCAGGCCATGGTGGCGGTCCGCGGCCAACAGCGCCAACAAGCGAAGACGACTGCCGCCGACGTCGCCAAGAACACCACAATCTCGAATCCTCGCCTGTGAGTGTCTCTCGATCCGCCCTCGAAGCGCCGCAAGCGCGGCCAACACTCATCGCACACGGTGTTTGGCTCCCAGCGCTTTCCTATTTAGGGAAGCCCTGAAGCCGATGCTAATTCGACGACAACACAGGCTGCTTCCGGCCCGAGACAAGTCCACCAGCGCCAGCACCACTCCCAATGAAGAAACCGACCCCGACGAGGAGCCCGAATTCGCCACACTATCCGGTAGTGCTAATCACATTGACACCGTCACCCAACTCCACCAAGCCCACGCCACCCGCAGCGCCTCCCGATCGATCCGGCCCCCACCGTCCACTTCTCGTTCCCGAGCTCTCAATGCCGCCAACACCAGCCAAAAACGCACCCACCTCGCCATCCCAGGATCCCGAAAACACACCCTTCACACCATGCCACACCCCCTCCTCTCCCCCTACAACCTGCACAACCCGCCCCCCTCCTCAACCCACCTCACCGGCGTCCCCTCGCGCACCTTCCAAGACTACCTCTCCCGCTGCGCCTCGTACTCGTCCTACCTAGACGACGCATTCCAGCTGGTGCCTGGATTCCGGCAGCCGAGTTACTTCCGCCCGGATCTGTCAAAGGCGGCGTGTATTTACATCGGGTGGCTATTGACTGCGGGGGTGTTGGATGCGACGTGTGGCAAGGGGAGGGAGGGGGTGAGTTACCCGTGGGAGGAGTGGATGGCGGTGAGGGAGCTAAAGGGGTTTGTGGAGGGGGGGAAGGGGGAAGAGGGGGGGAAGGGTGGGGTGGTGGAGCGGAGGCAGATGGAGGTTTATGAGGTTGTTTATCCGGTGGTGATTTTGGGGATTTTTGAGGTGTGTTATCACAATCATTTGGCTTTTTTGAGGTGTTGAGGAAGAGAGGGAAAAGGGGGTGGACGGAAGAGGCTGACATTCATGTTCAGATGGTCAGATTCAGCCCGCGCGCGATCACCCATCTTGCTGCCACCGAGAAAATCATCAAGGCTCGTGGCGGGCTCGCCAAACTACCGGAGGTGATGCAACATCTCGTCATCATGTAAGCCCCGTTTTCCCCCACTCAACAACTCCCCAGCTATACTCATCACCAAACAGGGCCGACATGCTCCAATGCGTCTGTCTCCAAACCCCCCTCGCCTTCAACGACCTCGGCCCCGGCCCCCTCACCCACCTCACCACGCCCGCAGACTTCCCCTCCGGCGACCAGCTCCGCTCCTCTCCCCTCCTCCTCTGCGGCAACGAGGACTTTTCCCTCGCCGCGCAATATGTCGACAGCACCATCCGCAACCAATTCGTCTCCGTCCTCGAGGCCGCCAGCGATTTGTTCCATGGCCTCTTCACACCGAACACTGCCTCACCTCCTCCCAACCCCCGGTCCGAAAGGAGCCAAGAGGCAAGGATCAACCTAGATCTAGACGCCATCGCGGACATCAACGCAGGGACTACTGTGTCGGGCCTCTCCCTGCAGACGTGTGCGCTGGCGACGAGGATTACTCGGAGGACTGTGATGGGGGAGGCGGATGCGTTTGATGACGTGTTTAACCAGGGGGATGTCCAGGTGATGTATCAGAATGTGAAATTCATTGGGCTGAAGGCGTGGGTCGGGTTGCCGTATGTTTATGTCTGGGTGTGAGTCTGCTCTTTCTTTTCGTCTTTCCCTCCCTTCTCCCCCTTCCCCCCTGTATTTGTTTGGCTTTGGTTAGTCGAGCTGAGAGTGCTATTGTGTAGAAATGTCATTGGCTTTGCGGCTGCCAGGGACGAGGGGATGGGGATGCATTTCTTTGCCGAGATTGTGAGGTGCGCGTTCAGCTATGGGTGTTATCAGATGCCCATGTTCAAGGGTGCGTGCCCCCTTCCGCTCGAACCGGTGTATGGTGTGTGGTTGCTAACATGGGTTAGGTGTTCTTGGGAACTTCATCCATCTTCGCAACGCGGTTGCCGCCCGAAAGATGGCATTGGGGATGTTGCAACAGTTTTAAATTCGGGAAAATCTGTATACTAGCTATCCAATGCAGCAAGTTACTTGTATTCCATCGAAAAAGAGACAAGTTTTAAGATGCGTCGTGTGTAGGACACAACTCAACACTGATCACACCCTCCTGGGCGGATGCAGTTCCCATAAGCATCCACAAATATGCGCTGGTCGTACCCCATCAACCAGAGACGCGTAAAGGATTGCTCGAATTGCCCCTCATTGCGAATCTTGAGCGAATGATAGACCCTGCCCGGGACCAGACACAGACGCGTATGCAACAAATCGACAGCGAAGCGGGTAATAGTGTTCTCGCGCGTTTCCTGTTATAAACCACTGTTACCCGTCTTCCTCCTCGTCCAGCACCTTTCTTCTCGCATCCGCTATTTCAATGTTGACAACCAGAGAAATACTAGTACCCTTGGAAAAGAATGATATACGTTTTATACCTTTATAGTCTCACCCGACACTTTTTTCTGGCCGAGTCCGTAGTAGTCGCCGATCCTGAGCAAGGGGTGAGCCGCACTGAGGGCCGCCTGAGCCGAGGTGAGTCTAAGGAATTTGGCCCGGCTATACTTGTCGTGACCATAAACGGGCCGGTGTGCTTGCAAGGACGATCCTGGGCCCAGTTTTGGGACACTTGCTCTCTAAACGTAACGGTCGCTTTGCTTCGCCACGTAACTGCCGTTTTCTCTTTTCCATCCGAAATATCACCATTACGGGTTAATTGAGGAATGGAGTAGGAAAAGACGTATCAAGTGGTTGTGGCATTGTAATCATCGCGTATCCGAGACTTCCTCGTCCGCGAGGGTAACCCGGCGACTCGCGAGGACCGGACCCTCCCCATCGTTCCGGGCGTAGAGGATGTGCAGGCCGACATGACGATCGCGTGTCTAGGCATGTTCCAGCTCGAGCTTTCCATCAACCCATATCAACGCTTACTCTACGACTACCCGCTCTACAACCTCCCATTCCATCTAGAGGGTGTCGAGCGCACAACCGTACCGCCGGGAAAAGCCTGCAAAATCATCGAGGGACTGTATTGGCTATTTAGGACGACCAAGGGGGCCCTGACCTTATTCAGCTCGCCGAGCTACTACGACGAGTTCCACAGCTCTTAGAGAAAGCTCGAGAACTTATAGGTAGCGACCAATATGTACCCTCGCCTAGTACATTCCTGACTATGTAGTGTCACAAAGTTTCGGGATTATGTTGACTCTGGCGATGCGGCCGTGGGTCGCTCGAGCGTCTCCTCCAGCCGAATATCGCCTCCGCGTCAAAGCGATGGCTTTCGCGACCCGGATTTGACCCGGAGGAATATCTGGACAAGGGGGAATTCAACGCCTGGCTGGTTCACGGGATGTTGACTTGGATCGAGTCTGGTACAGTTTCCGAAACGACCACAGCTTACCCAGACTTTACGTATTTGACGCCGGATCGCCTCGAACACGTGGCGGGCTATGCAGGGCTTAAGCGTAACGTGCAGTATGCCCCCTTTCCCCTTTCCTTATCTCCCTGGCCAAGCCAATCTTAATGGGCCGCCGACGTCCACCGTCCTGTGCGGTTAACTAGCGCTCATTCAGTGTAGCTGGCATACTCTACTTAAAGAGACGATATACGGTAATCGACCATGGTCTCTGACGCGGCGAGCGCTGAAGCGATTTCCTTGCCTGGCTTGAACGACACCGGTGGCTTCTCTGGTTCTGGTGGCGGGGAGTCTGGACCAAACCGTGGGGGTGACATGACATGGAGGGAGTATGAGAGCGAAAGCGGCGCTCGCTTGTGGAGAGCAAATGGTGCGCCTGATGCTTGGCATTGGCCCCAGCATTTCGTGCGGCAGAGGCAGGCACATGCCCAATCCCAAAACCCGTTTTCGAGTTAGAGACGGCCCACGTTTAGCTCAAACCTAGCGGCTAATGCGCGAGGTCTTTAGGTTTCCCACGCCAATGGCGGGCGCGACGACGACGTGTCCAAGACCAAAAACCGGGAAAAAGACGGTGCAACGCATGGTATTCGTATCTGGTGAATTCAATGGATACCTCCGTCCATGTGACGTTTTGCGTCTGGGATTTGAGTTTAGAGGTAATGGTTTTGATGGTGATGTGGCTGTCTGTCGAATTGTTGTCCGAATTTGTGGAGTTGTTGGTAATAGAGGCCCAGTCGAGCGCGGTGCGGTGGGTGAATGTGACGTGTTTCGACGCGGTGATTGTGAGGATTCAATCGGAGGTGGTCCGTTCAAGTGTCGTTGCGGTGGAGCAGCGGCGGAGCCGAAGAGGCAGAAGCAGGGGGCGCTCTTCGATATCCGGTGCGAGGTCCGGGATAAGGTAATTGAGGGTGACACACCGGCCGCGGAGGGAACATCAACGCCCTGACAAAATCACATTCGAATCTTAAATAGAGACGAAAATCCTTCCATGTTTCATGCAAGATTTGGATTTTCTACATCTCAGGCAACTCCAGGTCTCGTTACGCTACGGATTAGAGAAATATAGTCCATCGCTCGTACTAATTCGCTTACGGGCAAAAGAGGAATAATGTAGTATGGAATCTTGACCGTGCTGGTTGGGGAATAGCGGGAGGTATCACAATCGACCTCGCCACCACTGGAATACAGGTGGTTCCGGATATCAGAGTGTGGGGCAACTGTGAGAGCAGGACGCTCAGGGGTGGAGATGTCAGAAGTACGGCACTCTGGATTCGGTGAAATTGATGGGGTTGCAACTGTGATTGTATTTTTTGTGTGCCGTTCTGGCTGGAAGCCAGAACCTTCTTCTTTTAACGCTGTCCGATTATGCTTTTCCGTGGGGAACCTGACATGCTAACGCCGCCCCTCTCTAAAAGTGGATGTTATTGATCTTGCGATCCTCTTGGTCGTGGAACTCAGCCTCGACATCATTTGCGCGTGCCTGACGAGCTTCAAGCCGGTGCTCAGCTCCGAGTACATACTGTTCCTCAAGAGCACTAAGAACGGCAGCTCTGGGGGCACGCCAATCAAGTACTATAAGAACACACGCGGCCACGTTCCTGCTGCGAACAGGGTGCCACCCGAGCAACGCATCGCCGTCCCGACGGTGCATGCGTGGAGCGCAAAGGACATCCAATACCCGGGCATGGCCAAGCAGGTCATGCACATGTGTTGCGAGGAGAGCAGGGTCGGGGTCAAGCATAGCGCGGGCCACGCCATGCCGACGCAGGGCGACGAGGTGGCCGCGCTGGCGAAGGCGGTGATGGAGATGCTGGAGGGTCTGGAATAGATGGTCATCGCCAGCGTAACCCATAAACCAAACGAATTCAATTCAATTCAAACAAACCGGGAAAATGGCAAAACAAATCGGCCAAAATTGGGCTCAAATCAATCCAAATTCGAGGCACGATTTTGGTTTGCGGATTTGCCAACCCCTGTCAAATCTCCGGACAGATTGGGCCAATCCTGGCCCTGACAATCCCTGCGATGTCAGACGAGTGTGAACGGACCTTCAGCTCTACGAAGTTGGTTGTGGGTATTCAGAGGGTCAAACTAGCCAAACCCCATTTTGACGCAACTGCCACCAATTATCCGTAAGGTACCTAGGTCAGGCACATAATGCCCTGCCGTGAGATCGCCATGCTCTGCAAGGCCTGCCAGTTCGTGCTGCAAAAAACACGTCGGCCTGCACCGGGCAGCAGACCACATTCCGGGCCTCGTCGTGGAGGATCCGGGGCAACTCGACATTCGGAAACTGTTTCCTTTGCACGGCCGTCGATAAGGTCTTGCATGGTTTTGAACCCTTCCAAAGGAGACGGGCTGGATGCCCGGACGATTCCGATGAGCTGTCCAAGACCGAGGCCCTGGTGCTCGGCTTCGCTTGTAGGATCGCGTCGCGGCCTCGGTTTTCCCAGCATGTGCGTGGTGAGTTATTCTAGTTGGGTGCATCGATTCAACGTTGGTGCCGATTGATTGGGAGCCTGCATGCAGGCAGGCCACATGGACCAGGAGCTCGACGAGTCGGTGGGCGTCAAAATGCGGCTGCTCAACCGGGGCGCCCCGTCCCGTGTCAGCGTGCAGTACAAACGGAAACAGTACAGCGAGAACTGCCCCAAGCCAACGAACTCCGACGGGAATGAGGATAGGGCCCGACGCGCGGCAAGATTGGCACGTCGAGTCGGCGACCATGGCCCAGGTCTACCGGGGGCAGGCGCCCGGACGCGTGGCGCGCCCCGACCTGATCGTGGGCGTCCATTGACGGCCCCGTCACCGCCGGTGCGGCAAGGCACTTTACTGCCAGCGGCAAAGACAGGCTGCTGGCCGCGTTTGAGCACCCGAAAATTGGAGGCGTCCGAAAGTCGAATCCCTTTGGCGCTGTGACCTCGGGCGCGTGGAAGTTCCGGACGCGGCTCGTCCCCGTGCGCACCGTCCGGGATGGCAGCGACAAGGACTGCTGGCAGTCGCGCGCAAACGATGGAAGACCAATCAAAAATAGCAAGTGGGCGCCGGACGAGGCCGCCGAGGATCCCGTTGCCCTGCTGCTGTGCCTCTGCGTGGTGTCGGGCGAGAGCGGCATGCACGGCTTGATAGTTACCCAAGTCGAGGGAAACGATAATGAATACGTGCGCACTGGTGTCTTTGAGCTGTGGAAGGAGGACGGAGATGATGACGAGGAGGAGGAGGAGAAGGAGGACGAAGAGGAAGAGAAGAAGTGGTTTCGCCCCCCGCCGCCGTTCCGTAGCGTGTGGGAGCTAGGTGTCGAGTTGAGGACGGAGAACTACTGGTTGATCCTGTACAGTTTGAATTTGGGGGAGAGGAGGACCTTTGGGTTCTGTAGTTTCTGGTTATTAGCACTGGTTTCTTATACACCTACCTAGGACGAGCACGGACTTGTGGTTAACAAAAGGATGGCAAATCCTGGCTACCAAATAACATCTACCTGGCCTGGCTCGGGGTATTAAAAGGATGTCCTTCAAGGCTCTACATCGGTGGCTATGTGGCTGTAAGACAAGACAGCGGCGCTGGAGCTTGGATCTCAAGTGCAACCCCAAACAGCAGTGGAATTGACACAAGTGATACTCGCCTCCGTAGATACAAACCCGAGCGAAGTGAGCAGCCCTCCGCAGCATATCAACCAGCGAAGATGAAACCGAAGAAATAAACCCCCCTCCCCCCTTCCACATTTCCACCCCTCACTTCTCTCTATACACTCAAGTCTCTCTCAGCCGCTCCAACACCGTGTCGGTAAAGATCCACAGACTGGTACTCAGATGCACGCCCCAGCTGGCGCCCGTGTACCGCGTCGCGCGGCGGCCCTGGAGGGCATTGAGCTTCTGCACAAAGTCCGCGCGCAGGACCTCTTTGCCGACGTGGGCGCTCACCAGGCTGTGGCTGTCGAGCAGGTGGAAATCGCGATGGGCTCGGTTGTCTGGGCCACTTCGGTGCAAGTTCAACTGTGTAACGTTGAGATGGGGTGACTTGAGACTCGCGCTTGGCATCTCAACGCCTCGTATGATACTTAGCACGGAGGATATTGGGTGTGCGCAGCCCATCGGCTTTGCAGTTGCGGCTGAGCCATGGGTTTTGTGTGTGGCGGTTTATGTTACAATACAACTCCTGAATGATTGCTAACACGGTTCTTCGGACAGGGGCCTCGACACGAAATCGAAATTTCAGAACTTTACCACCAGGAAAGCCGTCTCGACGAAATGTACGTTGAAATACAAATGAATGAAACTCATCTGTTTATTCGTCTCCTTCTCGTTGTAGGAAATTTGTTCGTAAAGCGTGGGAAGTCAAGATTTAACAATGCCAAACCTTGGTCTACCAATCATGTTGGGTTCTGGAGACGCCCTGATGTGATGGTGACTGCCGGAAACACTGCACTGAAGGCGTGCATTAGCGGATTAGGAAGTCGAGATGATGGGGAGCCACCTCTCGGCGTCATGTCAGCTCATTGCCTCTGACTCGGTCAAGCGCCGATTGCTGCACTGCGTCGGGGAAAGGGCGAGCCGGAACCATCCGTCGGTCTCTGTGCAGTCCTGGTTCAGCATGGTACTGTACCTACGAAGCAGATTAAGCCAAGACACTAAGCGCACGGCGATGACGGATCCCTGTGCCGATTTGATGGCCAATGCGCTGCAATGCAGTAGTGGCGTCGGCGAGGGCCCAGGCGCGGCGATGCCACCCTTGCTTTCCGAGGACTTGTCGCATCGCTAATTGCTTTTGTTCGCAGGATGGGTCGATTTTATTTCCTGTTGTCGGATTGCTGGGAGAATGGGACTGGGATGTAGTCGATCGATCGCCCAGGAGTCTGGCCTTGAAGCGGGGGAAGCGGGCATCGGGAGCCTGATTAATAGCCTGCTGCTCCCCGCGTCGTCTTGGGCTAGGTTTCAGGTTCCAGAGAGCCGGTTGTCGTTCCTTCCAGAAGCATTCATCCAGCCGCATCTCAGATTCCTTCGGCATGAGTTCACCACACGACGGCTTTCTGGCGGCGTCGCCCCCGCCCCCGGGCGTGACTCCGGACTTCGTCAACGGCGAGAGCATCGCGTACCGGCTTTTTATTGTCGCTATATTATTTTCTGTTCTGGCCCTGGTGTTCCTCTCGGCACGTCTCTTTACTGCCGCATTCATTCAGAAAAAATGGCATACTGACGACAGTAAGTGACCGCCCGAGCCGTAAGGGTTTTTTGACTAACAACTTGGCAGCTTTAATCATCGTCGCCTGGGTACATCCACACCTGTGTCTGGCCAACATACTCCTCTCCATCCCGACACTCGCTGACCTGTCCCTTCGATCAGTTCATTACCCTGGCAAACTCTGTTGTTGCTCTGGTCCGTACGTGTCCCCCAGATGGCTCTCCCCTCTCTTGGCCACCTGTCACGCTAACTTGGGCGGCCAGAAACGAATTACGGCCTCGGGAAACACATGTGGGAGGTTCCTCTTGTCGATTTCCAAGAGTTCATGAAGATCGGCATGATCGGGGGTCTCCTCACATACAACTTCGCCACTCTGTTTATCAAGACGTCGATCCTCGCCTTTTACCTCCGCTTCTCGATCGATCGCGCCTTTCGGTTCGCCGTGTACTTTGTTATGGCTGTCACGGTCGGCTATACGGTGCCTAACGCGATTCTTATTCTGTACGCGTGCCGCCCAATGCACGCCTACTGGGACTTTGCGGCGAAAGCGACAGCGCATTGCGTTAACCTGGACGCGGCTTTCCACACAGCCAACACGCTCAACATGCTCACCGATTTTGCTATCTTACTGCTGCCCATCTGGATGCTGCGACCCATGCAGGTGCCATTCTTTCAGAAGATCGGCGTCGCCCTTATCCTCATGGCCGGTGGCTTGTAAATCTCCCTCCCCCTCTATTGCCAACCAAGACTTACTAACCAACCAACAGCGTCTGCGCCATCAGCCTCATGCGCATGATTGTTACTCTGCTCGGCATGTTCGATCCCGATATCAGCTTCCATTACACAAATAACCTAATTTGGTGGTACGTACGCCCCTCCCTTCTGATTACAGCACATCGCTCATCATCCGGCCCTGCCGTTCTGTGGAGCACAGGATCGTCGAGATGAACTTTGGCATTATCTGCGCGTGCATGCCCTGCCTTAAGCCGCTGGTCAAGCACTACTTTCCTAACCTCGCCGTCTTCGACCCCCACGTGGAGCAGCGCGTCATTTCGTCGTTCCGCCTCTCTAACCGCGCCGCCCACTTTGGCCAGCCATCCACCGACGACGGCTACGATGCATCTGGTGCCACCACTCTGCCCGCGACGGCTGGCAGCAACGTGTTGCGGACCAAACCGAGCGGGGATTCCGGGTCATCGGGAGAAGGGCAGCATGGGATCCGGGATGAGAAGGCTGCCGCTCACCGGACGCACTCGAATGCCCTGGTGCCTTCCTCGGATGCCCGGTCCGTTGACAGCCAGGTGTGAAGACCCGTTCGTTTACCTAGGGACAACGGCGCGGGGGCCATTATGGCCTACTCATGGGAAGAGTGCATTCCACCATTTTATATTCCACTACATATCAATCAAGATATTCCCATCATAGAACCTAATTACCTAGGTAGTCGGTCTCTGAAAAAAAGAAGCCACATCCAAGGCTGGTTAGCCTAAAATCAGGCTCGCTTCACCCTCGGCTCACCCTCTGCTCACCATTGCTCACCCCCAGCTCACCATACCCCAAAATTGTCAACTTTACGCGACGAGGGACAAGATTGGGCCAGATAGCGCTGGCCCATTTTCGGTCCCCCCCTCCCCCCTAGAGGGAAAAACGGTGGTCCTAAAAGATGGACTTAGTAGCCAGCGTATTCACTCTCCGTCTTAAGCTTTTGCATTGTGGTATTTATATCTGCCTGCTGCGCAACTCATCTTTTCCCAGTCGCAAAGAGGCGTTCCAATCTGCCCTCTACTACCTAACGTACGACTACTCATTCTCAGATTACGGCTAGATAAGGAGGCAATTCGTTCCTCCCTACCACCTACCACACAAGTTATCTCTCTCTCGCGTATCCCTTACGTCGGAAACGTCAGCGCCGGGATGGTCTTCGGCATACCTGAATGGATAGAAGGTTAGAGAACATGCTATTAGTAGAATTGGTGGATCTTACTGGTTCCATAGGTCAATCATACGGCGATAGTCTCTTGATACCCTATCCGTTGTCTTTTTGTGGGCTGTAGAGCCGTCTATTGCTTCAGTGCAGTTCTCCGAGCACTTTGCCTTTCCTCAGCGGAAGAACTCTGCAGCGCTCTTCTTTCGCGGCATTGTTAAGGGAGGTATGATGTGGAGTAAATTAAACTTAATGCATGGTAGAAAAGTGAGGGCCGGTAAGGCGCGATAGAGTACGAGGAGAAGTGCGGACCTTAAGTCTTTCAAGGACTTTATGAAAGATGTCGCATTCGGTATTGACGGGGCGGAAGATGACCCGAACCTAGGAGGAAAAACCGATATGGTATATTGGAAGCAGTTTACGGCCGGTTGGCGTCGTGAACACGACGCTCTCTCCAAAAATATCACGCTTTTAGTTACGAATATACGTATTTGTTGCTTGGCGTGCCCTAACTAGCCTATAAAGATAGTACTAATATAGTGGTGCTACGGCGGGCTCGTGCCGTAGCGTGCGCAGCCGGAAGTAGTGCAGCGAGCAGTATCACTAACTGCGAGTGCCGCGGTGTACGTGGGAGTGTACTACAGCCTGTAGTACAGAGCTGTGGTATAGCCTGCAGTGCAGAGCTACGGTGCGGAAGCGTTGCTGCAGTGCAGCAAAGGCTCGTACAACTGCAGAGGTTAATAACGTAAGGTACCGAGGGAAGCGAGAGCACTACTGGTAGTAGTACTGATAACAGTGGCTATAGGCCACGAAAGGCATTGTAACAAGGCTTAGAGTGGCAGAGAGTGGTAACTTGGCAAAGGGTTGATTTCTGCTTGCTTGTTTGCTTGCTAAGAGACTATCTACAGTAGAAGGAAAGAGCCTAGATATAGGTGTTGGCTGGCTTCCAGAGCCCTCTGTAGAGTAGAAAGTAACTAACTAAGATAGGAGAGTGAAGAGTCTTCTAGTTGGTTTGTGGGGCGCTGCCCCTGCCTGAATCCGTGGATCTATAGAGTTCTGTGGATCCAGGTAAACAAACCTCTAAAGGGGGTCTCAGTGGGTACCCTGTGGGTCAGGAGGTGATGGAACAATCTAGATCCTTCCTGCAACCACAACAGCAACTACAGCGATTGAGCACTGCAGTGGCCTTCGGCTACTATAATACAGCGTACTAGTAGTTATAAAATTAACAGAACGGAATATGTCGAGGTCAAAGTCGTCGAACTGGGAACTCACGCGACCCTTCTCGCCAAGGAGGGCGGCGTGTACTCATCTCTCATCCACGCGCAGCAGCTGACGCTCGGCGATGAACCCAGACCGAGGACTTGGTCCGGGACGATGACATTACTTTGGTCCCTCCTCGGGAATCCTTCCATAAAAAGGACTTGGAACCTGGTTCGACAGCTCCCCCGCCCCGGCGACCCCGTCTGCGGAGGGCTCCTCTTCCTTCACCGGAGTCACCCGCCTCCTGGCCGAACAGCGCCGCCATGCCGATGCAGGCCTTCCTCTTTGCCCAGATCATCACCGTCTTCCAGGCCCCCACCCTCGACGTCTTTGTCACTGACAGCCGCTTCTGGTCGCTGATGGGGTTTGACTGACTCCCCCCAGCCATCTCGTTTGCCTTTTCCTGGAAGCTCTCCCTGCTCTGCTTTTTCGTCGTCATGCCCGTCGGCACGTTCTGCGGCTACTACCGGATCAAGTACGAAAACTCCTTCACCAAGCTCTACGAGGCCGTGTTTGCCGAGAACTCCCACTGGGCGGCCGAGAGCATCACCACCGTCCGGACCGTCTCGTCGCTCACCCTCAAAGCCACCATCTGCCAGAAGTACCAATAGCTGCTGAATGGCCACGTCTCTCAAGCTACGGAAAAGGCCAGGCTCTCGTCTGCCGTTTTTGCGCTCTCAGACTCGCTGTCGAGGGCCTGTCAGGCGCTCATGCTTTGGGTCGGCGGTCGCTGGCTGGTGTCGGGAGAGGTGACTTTTCTGGGCTTTTTTGTCGTCTTTATGGCGACTCTCACCGGAGCAAAGGGGACCGGGCATATTATGGGTCTTGCACCCAACGCGACGCAGGCGGCCATGGCGTCGAACCGGATTCTTTCTGCCCGCGAGACCAAGGTCAGTCCTTTCCCTACCCCGTTCCTGGTAACATCCCCTAACATTATGCAGGCACCATCCGCGAGAACCTCCTCCTCGGCGTGCGCGACCCGGCCGTGCTGCTGCTCGACGAGGTCACCAGCAGCCTGGACTCAGAGAGTGAGGCGCTCGTGCAGGCGGCGCTGGAGTGCGCGGCGCGCGGGCGCACCACCGTCGCGTGGCGCACCGCCTGGCCACGGTGCAGCGCGTCGATGTCATCCATGTGCTAGCGGGCGGCAGGGTGGTGGAGTGGGGTGCGCATGCGGAGCTGTTGGCCCAGAGGGGGATGTATTAGTCCATGGTAGGTCTCTGGGGACGGGAGACGCGAGGGCCCATACATCAGCAGGGTTCCTCTTCATCTGCCTCTGTTCACGGCTGGCTGTGCCTGGCCATGCTTTCGGGCCGTGATGGCCCCAATTTCAAGTTGTTGCCGTTAGAAGGGGCCGCCCGACCGGGAGATGCAGAGCGCCGGCTCTGCACCTCCCTCCCGAGACCGGGCAGAGTGAGGGCTTGATCTTGTCGTCCCAAGCGCCTCTCGTTGAGTCCTATCCTTGAAATCGTGTGGTAAGCCAGCGCTGGATCTTGACTGGGTGGCTATGCGAGATACTTACCTAGATTCCCCGCTCCTCCCCGTGCCTAGCGGTCAGCTGTGTATGTGGTAGTCGGGCGTTCTTGGTATTCAAGGCTTGGCACACCGATGGGACGCCCTGTAGCCCCCTCATTGCTGCCCGATGTCAGAGATGCGGGGATTGGAATAGAGCGGTATTTTCCTTTAGTGGCCGGTAAACGCGGCATGTGGCTGGAGCCTCGTGCTGAATTCGGTCGTCCATATCGCCTGGTGCGGGGATTATAACCTAACGCCCCCAATACCTCCTTCTCCGAGACCCCAATTCGATTTTCGGAACCCATTTCTTTCTCACAATGAGACTCCTCAACACTAGCAACGTTTCGAAGCTTGAGGAGTTCATCGGTGATGTTAAACGCCCACAATATGCCATACTCTCACACACTTGGGAACCGGGTGAGGAGGTCAGTCTTCAGGAATTCGGCAATCCGACAAAGTACGCGTACAAGAAGGGCTACCGCAAGATTATACAGGCCTGCGCCGTGGCAGCGAGCGATGGCTTCCGCCATGTGTGGGTGGACACGTGTTGTATCAACAAGGAGTCCAGCGCCGAGCTGAGCGAGGCCATCAACTCCATGTTCCAGTGGTACCGAGACGCGGCTGTCTGCTACGTCTATCTCAACAACCTGCCGCCGGTCGGCCCCGACCCCGAGTCCGAGACCAACTTTGCGTCGTCCTTTTCCGCCTGCAAGTGGTTCACCCGCGGCTGGACCCTGCAGGAGCTCATCGCGTCGCGAGAGGTCCTGTTCTTCGACCAGGAATGGAACCGGCGGGGCGCCAAGTCGGACCTGTGCGAGCTCCTCAGCTCCATCACGCGCATACCACAGAGCCTCCTCCGTCACAAGGCGCAGCTGTCTGAGTTTGCCGTGGCGCAGAAGATCTCGTGGGCGTCGGGCCGCAAGACGACCCGTCCCGAGGACGAGGCGTATTGTCTGCTGGGACTGTTTGACGTGCACATGACGCTTCTGTACGGCGAGGGCCCAGCCGCCTTCAGTCGACTACAGAAATTGGTCCTTCAGACCACGGGCGATCTCAGCATATTTGCCTGGACCGACGATGACAAGAGTGGCAGCGAGTACTCGGGCTTCTTCGCCCACTCGCCGAGCCAGTTCCACGGCTGCTCCCAGATCCAAATCGATCAGGAGGATATAGGCATCTACCGGGATCCCGGCTTCACGACCCGCGGTATCCGGTTGGAGGCGGCCCTGGTCCACCTGTACGCCGAGGAAGGGGACTGCAGCCACGACCACCAACCCGTTCTGAATCTCCATTGTACCGAGGGGAATGCGTGCGTCGGCTTGTACCTGCGCAAGATTGGCGGCGGTCGCTACGCCCGGTGGAATCCCCGCCACACAGCCCGGTTCGAGGCCATCAACGCGTGGAAACGGAGGCTGTCGGCGCTGGAACGGTACGGTCGCACCATGCCTACCCAGCCGGAACGCCTGCCCAGAGCCACCGTACTTCCCATCGAGACGCTCCTCCTCCCCCGGAAGCTGGACCCGCCCCCCATCAACCCCGTGCTGAGCAACCGACGGACGGCTTTGCAGATGGTCTTTAATACGGGTAACTCGGGACTCGAGCACTGGGGCCTTTTGCCCATGCCGCGCAGCCACTGGGACCGGCACGACCAAGTCTTCTTCAGCACCAACAAAATCAACAAGTCGTGGGGCGCCGCCTTTGTCGAGTGGCAGCGGGGCACCGACGTGCTGCGGCTGTTTGTGGCCTGCTTCTACTGGAACTACAACTGTGAGACCGTCACCATGCTGGGCGTCTTCGATGGCATGGACGAGCGCGGCATCTTTTCTCTGCGGCATGCGCTGGGCCAGGTCGAGTTCTCGAACTCGAGGGGTGCCGAGGATCTGATCCACGAGGCAATCAGGGGAGATAGGCTGTGTACGGAGCCGCCTCTCGCTGTCCGTGTTGGCGGGACGGAGGCTTCGGTGGGATGGGAGCTGCGTCAGGAGGAGCGCCCGGATATTTGCGTCAATCCCGTGACTGTGCTGGAAGTTTCGATCAGCTTGGCAGGCCAGCAGGATGGTGTAGCGATAACTGGGGACCAGACAACATCCCCATGATTGCAGGATAGTGGTCAGTCGCAGACGGTGGTAGGTGTCCGGGACTGGTAGAATGGGCAATTGCTCTAAGTAGTCCAATTCGAGGGTCGATGTTTGCTTCCACTTCCACCTCCGTATACTACTGTTTCCGATGCTCCCTTTCCACAACCCAGTTAGTCTGTGTTGGTGAACGCTATAACTGCAGTAGGCTGTTGGCTAGAGAACTAAAATTCAATTTGGGTATATTAGAGTTACGCTCTAAGAACCAAAGGTAGTTTCAGTGGGGCAAAAGAAAACGGCAGTACTTGGCGGTGGACTGGTGTCCCAAAGGGTCCGCAACTCACATCCTACTTTAGATTATGGTAACTATAGCCGGGCCAAGGACCGCTCTCCCGAACTCACCTCGGCTCAAGGAGGTGCTCGCTGCGCCTCACCCTCGGCTCGGGCTCCGCGACTAATCCGGACTTGGTCAGAAAATGTTGTGGGGGGTGACTAAAGAGGTAGGCACTTTCTCCAGAGGGGCGCTGAGAACGATGCATTGGTCTTGAGGAGCCACTAACAGCACAGGTGCTCTCAGGGCAGTTTCCTCTAGGCCGCTCCCTCAACTTGAAGTACATAAAGAACACAGATCTGATCTCACTGCCATTTGCAATCATCCTTCTGCTGAGGGATCCGTCAAATTAAGCCGTGACAAGTCTTGCCTCTAAGTGCCGTGTAATGTACTTCAACCATGCATCTTGGTCCCTCCTATTCCGTCTGATCCTCCACGCCATATCCAGTGGTGTTTCCCCAGCATCTGTCACCGCCTGGCAATCTGCCCCATGCCTCAACAGCGCTTCGACTATTTTGTAAGACAGATAATCGAAGGGAGAAATAGATACAGCCATGTGGAGTGCGGTCCAGTCATTCCTCCCTTTAGCGTTGATTTTAGCACCGCACTCGACCAATCTGGATACTACTTTGGCGTCCTTATTGTAGCGTCTATGTGGCTTAACTGCAAGCATTAAGAGGATTTGGCCATCAACTACGTGATTTAGATCCGCTCCGTGTCGAATCAGGGTGTCGATCCAGCTTGGGTCAAGTTTCCCTGTGGACAGAAGGGACAGCGTGATGCTAGTGCTGATTTGAGTTACGCTGCCAGAGATCTCTTGTATTTGCAAAAGAGTCTCAACAACATTTCTCCTCCCCTCTAAAGCAGCAAACTGACAAGCATCTGATATGTCTTTTAAAACGTCGGTGCTTGTGTTTACCAGGGCTCTGATCATGTCGTGCATCTCGAAGCGGGTCGCCAGGAAGATCAGATTCCTTTGCCAGTGATCCGGCAAATCGGTGGCCATGTCCACAGCCTGTTGTATCAGGAACTCGACCATCGAAGACTGCTGGTTGGTCAAAGCTGTCCAGAGTGGTGACTTTCCCCATCCATCCGTATCTTCGATGCAATTTGGGTGTTCGGAGAGGTACATTTTCACCGCCTCTTTGTCTCCTTTCGAAATAGCTGCCGTAATGCCCCCGTTATGGCTGGTGTCAAGGTGTCTTTGAAAGTTGTCAGGCCGCCAGTCCAGTGCAGCTTCGCAGTAGGGACATTGGCGCTTGCCCTTTATTTGGTTGTGTCTATGTTGGTGGCGCTCGAGGTCTCTTTTTGTAGCGAAGCGAACGGCAGAGGCCTTCCGACTGCACTCCGGGTGGTCGCAGGCGTACTTTTTCTTGTGGCATCGCTGATGCTGACTATCATCACACAATTCCGATATCAGCCTCTCGTTCATGGCCATTCTGAAGATCAAGGCAAGAAAGTAAGGGTCTGAAATAGAATGTTAACCTACGTGACCCGCTTCTTCGAGGGGAAGTTCTTTCCACACTCGTTGCATGTGGCTGGTCTGGGCATGTTTTGTGCTAACTTGAAACTGTCTTAGACAATGATCGGGAGGACTTTGTGGTGTTTTGGCAAAAACACCAGGGGTATTCATTCGGGAGGGGGCGTGGCGACGGCTCAAATCAGGCCCGTACCCGACACCGGAGGAGGAAACATGGGTCTCCAGTTATAATGAAGAAAAATCTGCAATAAGGTGGAATGGCCGACCAACACAGATCTTGTGTTAGCTCCTATTGGTTGCCCCGTCAGTGCCCGACGCCAAGCCTGCACTCCGCCACCCTTCCACCCACTTCGACCACTTTGATAATAGGGTGGTGGCGGGCGTCTTTCAGTGAATCCTGAGCCAGTCAAAAAAATCAGTGGCGAATATGACAAGACAACCCCCCGCCCCAACTGCCCCTTCCCCGGCCTAGAGCTGGCTTTATTCCCTCGGAATCTCATCCTTCCCGATCTCCTTTCTCGGCCAGACAGGTCCAGCACTCAGTATTTTGCCCTCAAGCTCCACCAACATGTCATCCTGCCACAACTACGACGGTGACGATGACGAATTTGCCAAGATCCCGCCGACTCACATGAACCTCCCGAGCCCGCAGCGGATGTCATCGTCTAGATATGGCGATTCCCTGCAGCTCCCCTCTTGGACAAACCCAGCCGTTGTGAATTCAACAGGATTGTAAGATGGTTTTTTTTTTACTGACATGTGATTGAGGCCGCAACCTTTGCCTCGAATCTGCCAGGAGATCCCAACCGAGTCATTTGGTCTTGGCATGCATGATCAAGGCCTTGGAGCGTCCCTAGCCCCAGCCCAGACTGGACCCATCTTCGACCACCCCTGGTTATGCATCAACACCGGCATCCACACTGGTTACACTACGGCCAGTCTCCCGCAATTGGCTTCCTATTACGATATAACGGGAGCCAACTTGGGCTTTGGACCCTACGATTGTTCTGAGGTGCCATCACAACTGCCCTTCACCCAAGCCGTTGGCCAATTCACGGGAGCCAATGCCGTCGTTTATAATAACGTCGACAACAATTCCATCAACTACTCCAGCAACAGCTTCGTTGGCGATGTCTCAGACGTATATTCCAACGTGTCCATGTTGGCTATGAGCAATGGCTCTCCCGACAACGTTGAGCTAGCCCAAGCAACCACCTCCGCCCCTGCCTCACTGGCCACCCCCGTCCCGTCCGATGAACATGGCATTGCCCTCAATACCAAGCCGACCTGTCTTTGCGGCCGCACCTTTGCCAGAATGGACTCCCTCAAGCGTCACATTAAGAATTTCAACCATCCTCGTGACACTAATCAGGGGGCCGTGACCGAACGGGGGAGCCTCACAACACAGTCTGGTGGCCCATTCCACTGCACCTTTTGTGACAGGCACCCGAACGGCTTCGTCCGCCGTGACCATTTGCGTCAGCACTTGGGAAGTGGCTACCATAAGATGGGAAAGGGGGCCATTGATGCATACCTCCGCGCAGTACGGCAATTGAGTGAATGAGCTCAGGAGACAATAGAGGAGAAGGGGTCATCCCAGTGAGCAGACATGGGTTCTTTACATTTTTCCATTCACGCTGATCTCTAGATTTCTTTCTTCGATGCCTTTTGACGTTTTACCGTCTTCTTTTTCATTCCCCTAACTCAGAGACTGGCAGACGCAACAGTTAGCAGTAGGACTTTGAACATTCCGTAGCCCAAACTCGCAAATAGATCATCTCCATTCAACCCAGACCTGTGACACCTTGACTTTCCTCCGCCCCTTGACCATTCCCCTCCGTCCCCCCCCCTCTCCCTCCGCCTCTTTTCCTCAACATCCCCCATCCCTTCCGTCACCCCGTACTCCTTCAGATCCAAAGCCTCAACCTCAATCTCCACCGTCATCCCAGTCAAACTCCCCGCCCCCAACTTCGCCCTGTCCGGGGTAGGCGAAGAACTTAGTTAGGGCTAGACATTGCAGTTTGAACTTTGACTTTGGTTCCTGACTGGATACAGGGAGGATGGTGAAGAAATGATATGCAGTTGAGCTGGTGATCTTGCAACCTCGAAGACGAACCGGCACCTCTGGCAGAGCCGTGGGTCCATGATGGCGATCAAATTGTCAGACAGTGGTTGAGATAAGCCCCACTGGCCACGACTTCAGCCACACCCTTCTGTTACCCCACTCTCTGTTGTGCTTTGAAGCTGGTAGTGTTTGATGCTGCCTAAATGTCGACTCAAAATATAAAGTCTAACTCAGAGTCCCCTCTTCTCGCTCTGTTTCTCAGATGGCATTGTGTATCATCCTTTGTTAAACATGCAAGGCAGCGACTGGTTACGCTCATGGAAGCGTATGAAGGTGGGGATTCAGGCGCAGTGTAAAAGCTGGCGTAATACACTAACTCGAACCGGGTTACGAACCTTACCGTCGTCGATTTTTACTGGTCCGAAGCTCGCAGCACCGCCGTCGATAACTTGTTTAACATCAAGATCGGCGATGACAAGATTCCGACCATTCATGGCGACCCTGCGGAGCTAGCCCTGCATCTACCTGACGATTTCCGCGCCGCCACCGTATTAGGCACAGTCAGAGACTTCTTCAAGACAATGTCGCTGACCTTGGCCAGGCTCTCTGGTTGGCTCATGGTCGAGGCCTTGGTTGGCGAGATGACGGATATCATGGAGCGGATCCGCTGGAACTGTCTGGAGGACTAATTCTAGCCGTGCGGCGGCATCGACCCTGCCAAGTTCCCTCGCACATACGACCGCATCCACCTAAGCAACATCCCGTAAGTCTCATCCACCCTTTCTTCTCGCTTAGTGCCGCTAACACAGCCAACGATTACGTCGGTGGCCTCCTGCCCGTAGCTCTGGACGCCCGCCCCTTGCTTCACGAGGACGAGCCCTCCGACGTCCGCTTCACCGTGCTCCTCAACCCGCCCAAATTCAAATCCCGTTGTCCTTGACTCCAACATCGACATGTCCGACCCCTTCTCTGCCATGATGGCAACCCTACGCATGTCCGACTTCACCTCCGAGGGCTACATGACCTGGACCCGCATCCCAACCAAGACCCTCGCCCGCGGCACCAACCTGCTCACACGCCCCGACCTTGACTGTACACCCTCTTCCTGAAGATCTGCCTCCCCTTCCCGCGTCCCAAGCAGTCCGGCGCCCCCATCTACTCGCCCCTCAACCTCACAGCCTTCCTGCGCCTGGCCGTCCACCTCTCCACAATCGGCTACCCCTCGCACTGGCTCGCTGCCATCCTCTCGGCCATCTCCTCCGGCAGCATCACCCCCACCGCCCGC
>Ga0247760_1001384_pt1 | contig 22667 bp, 16 predicted proteins | sample UWRJL171409R4_FD_179936 | JGI IMG/M metagenome (GOLD analysis project Ga0247760, IMG submission 179936) | Plant litter microbial communities from Arlington Agricultural Research Station in Wisconsin, United States - UWRJ-L171-409R-4 | ecosystem: Environmental > Terrestrial > Plant litter >... | reverse complement strand
ACCAAATTTTGGATTGATCGTTCGCCCTTTTGAATTGTCCACAAACTCATTTCTTCTCTCATTCCTAATCAAGTGAAATGATGGGCAGAACCAACTGTAGCATACAGTATGTTAGCAATGAAGAGCTAAAATCGGCTCAACTTAGAAAGATTTTACATATGAAATTGTGGACACTGAACCTGGCAGCCACTCTAGTCCTTCCTAACGACAGGGGCAGCAGATCGTTAGAGCAGAAGGCCTCCTTAGCACTCTGTCTTCTACTGTGGCCTATCGCCAGGTGAAGTACCAATCAGGGAAAATAGCCAGCCTAGCCATCTAATCGAGGGGAGATGCGTATAGGGGAAGTAGCCTAGGTTGTTATCGATTGTTTAAAGTAGAGGAAGTGTGTGCGCTTGCAATTATTGTTGTTGACCATTAGATTTTGTTACTTTTAATGCTTCCATTATCGTACTAGCTTTATAAGTTCTTTCAAAGCCCCCTTTTTCTTTGCTTTGTTCGAGCCTACCGCCACAAGGCTTTGATAGGCTCGAGGGGAAGTTATGAACGAGGGGATTTTGGTGGTGTGTTATGTTGAAAGAAATGATCTCGGATAGCATCAGGGACTCTGACCGAGTACAGATAGCCTATGATAAAGATATCATTTCCCACCCTAGCGCTCCCAGTTATATGTCTGGTCGTTAGCTTCGTAGTAGGTTGGGTTATACCAACTAATCAGGTTCTTAGTGATAGAGCTGTTTGGGTCCTCGCTGCGCATTCACTCTCTTGTAGTAAGATTATCCGGCGGCCGCGTCTCGTCGCACACCGAACATTGCCACTCGAAATGGTTCAGCGCTTCTATGTGCTGAAATCGCTCTGTCGGAGATGAAGTAACAGGGACAGGCGTGTAACCACTCAAAGTTGTAGTCAATGGGTTAAATAGGCATAGCAATGGGTAGTGATCAACGAGGTTGATTGGAGCTGCGGTGGCGGGGAATAGCTAGGTACACGGTCCGCTCCTTGACCTAGGTTTCTAACACCATCCACGTATTGAGAGCTATATAGTTTGTACCTACTACTCCTGGTCCATGGGAACCGCTGCTAACTCGCATAGAGATAGCGTACCGGGCAGCTTTGAACGGCAGCATGGAGCCAGACAGAGGAGCACTACTGACTCTGCGGTCCGGAGCTGACAACGATCTGAACGGTACAGGGCAGTGAGTATGTGGGTTGTTTTTGGTTTGCTCACATGCCGAGGTTTGTAATCTGGACCAATGGTTGGGCAGAAGATGGACCTGTGTCAGCTACGGGAGCACCGCTTTGTCTGTCCGGCCTATGCCATGGAATTTCTCGCACCGCGATGACTCGCCACCTCTGGCTGCAGTCTCCTCACCATCACCATGCTCTGCCAACCATATTGATCCGCGGTCCCTCGCTTTGCCAATTGTGACTGCAGTAGTGACGCAGGTGTTAGCCAATCAAGCCCCAGGGCCGGCAACCCTGACCAATCACCAACACCCTTGGCGAGAGTTAGCCAATTACAGCTCTTTGTCGGCAAGGCCTGCATGCACCGAGGCATACGAAAATATAAACGCAGTGAGGCCCACCTCCGCGAGCCCGACGTACCCAGTCTCCTATGATCCTCTGCTCCTTTTCAAACCCCCATTGCCATCTGGTACTCTCAGAGTAAGTACACTACCTCTTTAATTATTTAAAACCATCGCTCTCTTCCTCTTCTCTTTATTCTGACTCTGACTCTGTGGAGCCAGAAATTGATAAATGAAGCCCAGAGCCCACAGCACTGGAAATACTCCGCAACCACAGCTTCTGCGCGAAGGTCTGTCATGACTTTCCATCCATGGGAATCATGTTGGGGATGGCACGATTTTATCCGCGCCGTCCTCGGAATTGTCTTACTCTGGGCTGGCTGGTTCGGCTTCAACGGTGATTCCGCCCTCACTGTGGTTTTCGTCCCCTCTCGGTTGAAGTCGTGCGATGACACGCCTTCATCGCGTCGCAACAACATGAGCTATGCCAGGGGACCTCGAACAAATGCCCCTTAATGAGCGGCATCATTTCTCGGCAAGAGCCTCTTCGGAAAATTCAGGAGTCCGACAACACTGCGTGCGGCACAGGCCGTCACGTGAAGATCATGTGATCATCGCCGGCTGAACATCGGTTCAAAACGACGACTCGATTACTTGATGCCTTATCTTTTCAGGCAACAACAACCATCAAACACCGCGCCGAGGCGACGCCGGTTCGCGAACCACGGCGACAACAGAGGCAACCAGGCAACCAACGTCAATTGCGACGGCCGACGCAAACGCGATGCAAGCTCCCATCACACTGAGGTGCAGTTTTTCGGCAGTCAGCTCGGACTGACAATTCCCCGAGGCCATGCACGCGCCTGGAAAGAGTCGAATATCGAGCGATTTTTGAACTTCAAAACAGGGCTACCGGAGCGGGGAATCGAAACCGGTCAGTGCAATCAAGCAATCAGAACCTCATCCTCCATCCCTCATGCAAGTTGCTGAGTTTCCCTGCAGGATCTTGCGTTATCGATAAGTTGGGTTTCTCGGAGGCCTCTGACCATGCCTGAAAGAGCAACCGTTTGCGAACGAATTGGACCATCAAGATAAACGCCACAAGGTCGTTTTGAGGCTTCCTCAGCCGGGACGAAGGAGCACCGCTAATGCGACCCGGGACAGCATCAACGGTACATGGTCTAGACCGGCGTTTTCTGGCGCATCGTCCAAAAAAAATCGGTGTCAAGAGGGGTCGTACTCACGGCTTGATGGCGATGATTCCGATTCGCACTGTCCCACTCATTGGCTTTCGCCGCCAGAGGGCCAGCCGCCCGATCTGATTCGAGAAAATACCTGGAGGTTAAAGCTATTCGGGGGAAGTGCAGCGCGAACACGACCGCTTGATTCGAGCAAAATCGTACCGAAGCGATCACTGGGATTGCGCCTTACCCAAGGATATGATTCCCCACAACAGGCGTGCAGTAAGGTGCAGGACGGGTGGTGTCCGTATCAGGGTGTTTCCAGGCTTATCGACTCTTCGAGACCTCCCTCCTTTGTACCTGCTGGTGAGACTTCTAGAGTCCGGTACATCTTGGCAGGAATCTCGTGGTCGTGCAGCTTATGGTTCGAAAATGTAATGGTGCGGGGCAGAGTTTCTGGCGGCTTGGTTTCTCGTCGTGCTCTCGTTGGAGACCACCGCCGCCGAAGCATGTTGCGGCTCAAGAGCTCTTGATCGGGTAGGCTGAGGTCTGGCAGCGAACGCCTTTAAAATCGCCGGTTTGCGCGACTGGAAAGGCGGTCAGTTGCAGTCAGCCAGCATCGCTTCTCTCGACAGATTTGGCAAGAAATTGAGTCAACACGCTCCACTTACAAAGTTTGTTACCTGAGACTTAGCTATTTCGCGCGTCTCGCCCATCTCAACCTCACCCATACTACACCAATCTCCAAATGGCGCTCCCCTATCTCCCGCAACCACCTCCAGGGTATGACATGTCCACTGCATACCGTGGCACCAATTCTCAGATACTGACAGCGCGCCTTCTTGCCTGGCGCAGACCGATGGGTGGAACTTACACCGCAAATCCCACCTGTTGCTCCATCACTAGCTTCCTTAACGAACCCTCACCACTCGGAAACACCCTCGTCGGCCTCGCATACAGCACCCATACCGTCGCCACGGTCAAGGAAGTCCATAAGACGCGAGTTTTGGAAGAGCTTGCGAAGCTGAAAGGGGCACTCCCTGAAAGTTGACGCTGGAGGATCCCTTGGGATTGGTGCTTTACAGCCATCCTCCGTGCCTCAGGCTGTTGAGCCCTCAACAAGGCATCTAGTGGTCTTGGATCAGGACGAAGTGGGGGGTGGAGGAACTTCATGCGTAAATGTTTGCTGGGGAAAGTCTGGCATCTTTGCAGCGGTGTTGCATACGAAGGGCAAATCACATCCTGCATTTTCATCAAAACAATCCCATCCTGTAGGGGATCAAAGTGCCTCCGCTGAGCCCATTTTGTTCCTGCATTCTTCCTCATTCACTTCTACTCGCGTTGAGAGTCAAACACCCTCCAACAGCCACATCCCAGTATCATCCCCCCTGCGCACCCTCTAAACTCGAAGAATTCATTCCACTGACCCATCCACTTTCTCTCTTTTTTCTTTCGGTCTTCACAACACCCCTCGTTAGTCCCCCATGCTTTCGATCCGGCCGTCGTTTCGGCAACGATATTGGCAGTGGCGGAAAGTGGTGGGGTCGAACTCCGAAAATCCCGGAAAACTTTGGCCGATTGGATGCCAAGGCTCTCCGATTCGGGAACCAGTGAGGTTGGATAAGACCCACCTTTCCCCGGCCAGGTGGGGGCCGGGCCCGGAGTCGCCCGGATCCAATCATACGTCGCCTCTAGCTCTGTCTTGCGTGTCCACATCTAAGGTGGGCTGCCGTTTTGGGCCATGAGATACTCTTTTCATTCTTGATCTCCTCTCACAGCCAACCACTCTTCTCGCTTCAGATCAGATCCGCCTGTTGGTCGACATGATATCAGCAACCCCCGAAGTGCAGTACGAAATCCTGCAATTCAATGGAGCATACTCCCCGAGCTCCCCGACTCTAGTTCTGAGAAAGCAGCTGTAGGGGATAGGGCTGGTGCGAACTGCCAAGGTGTGGGTCGTTTGGATCCTCAGACTTACTGTTGTAACGCTCCACGTAGATACGCTTTTAGTCATCAGGGTTAGCGATGCGAGTGGCATATAGAATTACTTAGGCTGGGCGAAGCCCGATAGAAAAATTAAGCCACCTACAATACGGTCGTTTCACTATAGTATAATAAGTAAAAAGAACGCCTCTGGCTGGTGACAAAAGGGGCCGCTGGAGGCTGCACTGGACTGATTGGCGCCCGTGAGGCTGGAAAATCCCGCTGTGTTCGAAACGTACTTGACAAATACATTTTTTATTATTATTTTGCTCGTGATCACAGTAATTCCTCCCCAGATCCGATGCTGTATTTGTGGGCGGCCTCGCGCTCGACTTCGCTGGTCAGCAACCGTGGGTGACAGCGTGTGCTGACCAGCCACCGCAACATCTCTATTCGCTCACGCCTCTGCTATTATTAATGACTTGTTTAATTTTCTACAGCAATAGCTGAATCTCCAGAACCACGGAACCTTGGATTGCAACAGTGTGATTGTATTGCTTGTGTTCTCTCTATCAGATGCTTGACCACCAAACGAGTTGGCTATGCATCCACCTTGGTTGTCACATTGCATATTTACTAGGTAACCCCCCCTCTGTGGCTCTGATTTTCACCTACTCGTGAGATCTCAGATCGTGTCGGCGCACGTAGCCACAGCATATAAGCTTTTGATTGGAAAATAGTTACAATTGGCTATACAATCTGCCACCGTAGGGTGTGGCTTCTATACCGGCAGGCACGCTGGGAGGCGGAACTACCGTTTTGTCAATCTCGCCGGAGAAGCTTAGCACCCCGATCCATGTGACCTACTCAAGGTGCTCCTCAGTCCCCCCAGGCTCCTTGGCCTCGAGCGCGTAGGTACACCCGTGCGCCAGCAAACGCTTTTACCTATCACGCTCACACTTTCTCAGGCTAGCTTAGGCTGGGTGTGGCGAACGTCTAGGTTCGAAAGAGGAGATAAAAGTCCCTGGTGACTAGATTGGGGTCATTTCTCACGCTGCTAGGGAACGGGCTTCGATCGGAAGGCGATGAGCTAGAACTTACCTCTTTGACCCATGGTCATCGAGCCAAGCCTCCCACTCTTGAGTGAGGGTGGCGAACAGCAACGATTGGTAGTGTTCTAGCCCATCACATGCCCAGACTAGTGACTACAGCCATACTAGCGGTATGCCCACCCATCATGTGTTTCAGTTAGCCACCCTTGCCAGCCAGAGAAATTGGTGTCAGAAAGGAAGGGGTCCAGGGCTCTGGGCATCTAGAAGTTTGGACCCCCCAACCGATCGACCCCTAACCGATCACATTCCCGCGGGGACCACCACCACAACAAAATGCCATAACGTCCAATTGTTATACAACTTCGCCTGTTATCTCCAGGCGCTTCTTGCTGCTGCATGTGTTGCTTGGTTGGCTTTGTGGAGCTTGAAACAGCACGGAAATTATAGACTCCGACCATATCACGCCAGGGCTAACATTCAAGCTCAAGCCGTTGGCTCATAGCAATGGTAGTCAAGTTGACGAGCTGGCAAGTGCACCTTCGTCACCCCGTCGTTCATCTTGCCTGGAATAGCAGACGAATCTCAGTTGAGCATCGTGGACGATTAGCGCAACGGTGACCTTTTGTGCGAGGAATAGTAGTGTCTGAGCAGATAAAACCAAACTAGATCAAACGAAGGGCAACTTCGGCGGAGCCTTTCCGCCCAGCGGCTGCTGCTGTCGTCGAGTAACATTCGCCGACCATCTCGAAATCACTGCCGCTGGGCCGCAACACCAGCGGCACCACCGCGCCCTTGCAACTCCAAACTTGATCACCAATATTCGACGCCTGGGGAACCAGAGCCAAGGACCCGGAGCTCAGCATGGCCAATCTCCTCAGCTCCATGCAGTCAAATTCCGCCCCCAAGAAGCCATTGTTCACGCCATAGTTTTCCCAGCCCTCGTGGAACATGAAGTTGGGAACAAGCTGGAAACACATGTACCACATGAACGATATCGCCACCACCGGGATACACCAGTATATTATCACTCGTTCCAGAAAACTCTCCCCAGTTATTGCACACACGGCGAATGGGAGCACGCCAAGACAGGCGGCAATACTCCTGGGAATCGCGGGTAGTCTGCGCGGGCTCCGTGCGGAAAAGTCCCCGAGAAGGCGCCTGACGGCCGCTTCATCGTACTCGGTCCTCGATCCGCAGGTGATCGTCGAGATGAAGCTGCGCCAGAAGGAGGGGTCCCGCGTGAGCGGCCGGAACTGCCTGTCCCACTTGCTGAAGACCTCGAGGCGATGGTTCTCCGCCATGGTGAATGCGAACTTGACGCTGAACCAGATGCTGCTCTGAGTCTTTTCTGTGTCGCAAACTTTACCAAGGACAGCAATATCGCCCATCCAGCACCCTGAAAGTGACAGGTGGGGTGAGTACTCTTGTGGGCTGGAGTCATGGTCATGTTGTCAGCATGATTGGGACTGTTCTCCGCCGCCTTCGACGCGGCAACGGGTTATTCTATCTATGCGCGGAACAATAACAATTAACTGACCTGGGCTTGTATGGGTCATTAAGATCCAGTTGAGTGTGCGTTACGCCCACATTATGAGCTTGGGCTAGCATGAGGCTCAGGGGTGTGGCAACGCTCCCCGAGTCATTCCAGTCGGGCACCCATGTCGGAAGAGCCGGAGCTTGCCTCTCCCTGAGCCAAATTCTGCGGAGAAAGCTCACAAAATCACCCAGAAAACTCGGCGGTCGACGGTTGACAGCAGAAAATAGCAGTAAACTGTTCTGGGCAGCCATGATCCTCCTGGCTGTGCTGATGTAGACGCGGCTCTTGTGGGAGATATCATCTCGCGAGTATGTCGGCAAGATGGCGTATGTACCTCCCGCCTGGATCTGCTCACACAGCCCCAAAAGACCAAACAGCTTATCGACTGGGTCAGTGGCGTGACTCCGCCGGAACAGGATTGCTAGTGATAAGATATCCTTTGTCTGGGGAACTTTGTGCTGCGTAAGGGCCTTGAAAACCTTTGCTGGGTCGCTGTAGCCGCTTTTAGGCGCCCCCGGCAACAGAGAGCGCGCCACCAGGATGTTTCCAATGCCCGCAGAGCCCCTGCTACCGAAACCCGCTTCGAGGATTGTAATTGCCCCAAGGGAAAAATTGGACCAGGAGATCCTCTCAGCCCCGCACGCGATCTGAAGGTTTCTGCTGAGCGCAGCCTCCTGGACGATCCAGATGCGAGTAAAGTATGGACATCGGAGCAGGAGGAGGAGAAAAAATGGCGGAAGAAGTTCCCACGGATCCCACCACGGTGGCCTCGGTGGCAAGGTTGGCAAGGCTGCCGGGTCAGCCCCAGCATTCAAGGCGAACTTCGAACAAGCCCTCAAGCCCTCCCGGGATAGCAGGTTGGCGTCCCCAAGCCAAATGACCGTATGGAGTGCCCGGCTATATATCTCACCCATCCTCTGAACTTGAGATGCCTTTTCGCTGCTATTGTTCTGGTCGACACATACTGCGTCGATCCAGAGAAAACTGTCGGAGTGGGAACTGCGGAGATGATATAGAGCAGAGTACAGATTCTTCGTGACGATAAAGTCGTCTCCGTTGCACAGGATTTTGCGCAGGTTCTTGGCCGTGTCGCCCCACGTGTACGATAGCGCCATGCAGTCTAGTCCGGGGCGGCGGTTCGAGGTTGTTGACAACGGGGGGAAATACCGTCTCTCCAGAGTGCAGGTGATTTCGTCATCCTGGCCGGACCCGCGATGGAGCCGTAGGACACGGATATCGGAGGGCCCCAGGCTCAATGTGTGGCCCTCGTAGAAACTATCGGAAATCGGCCCGAGATTCAAAGGGCTGCTGAATGGCCACATCTAGACTTAGTATGTTTTCCGCTGCAATTTGGGCCGTGCAAGATCTCTGAAGTGCTGGTTATTTGAATAGAGGGTCAGAGACGGTGCGAGCTGCCACGTTGCAGAAAGAGAAAGTAGAGGGCCCTTACACAGTAAATTTCTTTGGTTGTGCTTATGAATACCCAGGTGGGAGGTGGGGAACTAACCCCCGCCCGCCATCAGACTGCTGTCAGTGGCTGACTCCTCCAGCCAGTCGGATCAGCACCATTATTCACTAGGACGTTAATGGACTTGGAAGCTAATGCAAGTTGTGCAGACAAGCCGGTTTCGTGGAATAGGCTGTATGTGAGCAGAGTACAGCCTAGTAATCTAAGACGTATCTTGTCAGAAAGAAAGGGGTTCTGGCCTAGAAAGAAGAGTCTGGACACCACCAGACCAATAGATTTGTAGCCATTGCATCTATTCAGTTAGATTGTGTGTCAACTCTTGTGATGCATAAAACAAACAGGAATAAGAAAAAGTAATGAAAGAATGAAGGAAGGAAGGGGGAGGTGGAGGAGGAGGAGGAGAAGAAGCAGCGGAAGAAAACCAGTAAATATCAAGGAGGAGAGACGCACAGAAGGCCGAAATATTCCAAGATTGAGTCGAGTCGTTTGATTTTAGCAACTAGTGCCCCCAGGATCAGTTATCTTCAAGATGGAGATGGACGCTAGGGAAACGAAGAAGATGTTGCGCTTGGCCCTGCAATGCCAAGCTATCAGGGACTTATATCTTTCCAAATATTCTTTCCATCTTGCAGCGTCTCACTTTCCATCGCCCTGCTTGATCGGTCAGGAGATCCTCACCTCATGCTTGCGAGTTGGTGGTCGCAGCAACTATCCTCAATTGGGCATAGTGTAAAGCCACCTGAATCCCAAAAACACCTATTGGCTCGCGAGCTGAAAGCCACGAAGAGTTGTCGAGCTCGGCGTGGGACCATGATCAAACGTTTTCATGACTGTCTCGCGATATGGCTGACAAGAACACCATGATCGCAGGAGTTATCGATGCCAGTGGGTTGCGCCAGACTTGGTTTTCCCCACAACTCATTTGCAGCCTTCGGGAAAGACCGAAACGCGATGCTTGGCAGCTAATTTTCGAGCGGTGTCGATTTCAACCACCGTGTGGGGTTATGGTCGAGCATCTTCATGACTATCTAAGATGTCAATAGGTGTGTATCGCCAAAAGTTGAAGTTTTCTCGCTCGTGAGTTGGTCAAGTTGTTCGCTGTCCCCTTGCTGCTTTTTATTTTATTTTAGAAAGGACAAACCTGTAATTCGTGGCAACCTAACACCCCAAAATCTTCCCCCGGGGGGTAGGGCGGTGTCAAATGCAACCATCGCTGTACTAAGTAGCCCCGACACGAAGTTAGCGCTCCTGTAAGGATGTCAAGTCGCGCTCCCGGTGACCACTTTCTTCCCGCAACAACACCAACGTCTCAACCTCAACCCGGCCGGACGACATGAGCCGAGCGTAAGCGACGGAAGTAATATCAATTGCACGAAGTACGAAAATGGATATTTAATGAGCCCAGATTCGTTTCACATTACACATGGAACTCGAAACGGAACTTGCAATGGGCACCAGAGGCCAAGCGAATCGACTGCGAAGACGATACCGTTGGGGTTGCGGGGAGGCGAGCCACTGGTTTCGAAGGGATATGAGCCGGGCCATTACTGTAAAAAAATACCGGCAGCAACCACGACCAGTACCTTCCATTCTGTCCTCCACCAGCCTGTCGCGTCATGGTGTCATCTCGAACGAGTTGCACAAGCTAGACCCTATAACAACCAATGCATTCGTCCAAAATAATGCCGATGGGCTCAGAGCCCCCAAGCTTGATGAATAAAGGACGGGATCTCGCAGAGCATGCTCAAAATGGCTTTGAGACAGGATGGTGCGGAAAGGCAGACAGCTTCCAGGCTGTCTGCCTTGGGGTCAGCCTGGGATTTGTGGGTGTCACAAAATTCGGCACCCATGGCCATATTGCCGCCAATCGTCTTGGCAACGGCATTTGACCACTGGGAGACGCCCAACGATGGCACGCGGCGGACCTCAGGTTCGTGGTCTAGCCCCGAGGCATGAATGCCCTGCCATCAGTAATGCATTAGGCAACGCAACGACTCGATATCCCGGCTACGATGAGGAGTCAGATATTGCTCTACAGGCACAAGGATCTTTTGGGGGACATTTTCAGCGCCTGAGGATGACATAAATACTTCTCAGAGGGGTTTCTCAAATAGCGGCCAGATGTCATTTGATAGCTGGGCACCAACAGCGACCGAGTCATCCAGCAACCCAAGATTCACGACAGGAACGAGTGAGACAAGACAGCACATTCCAATGTCCGACGGCCGGCCAGGTAGGGAGTTGAGACCCAAACCGAGGTACTTTACAAAGGACGCCACTGACAAGCGGTAGTGGCTGGAAGCTTCTTCTTCTACGCTCCCAACAAAGGGGCGCCGGTCTTTTTTTCTGCGGCTTTCACGATATCAGGCATTGTTCATCTTTGGCAATGCATGTCAGTTCCCTCATCACCAGCCATAACAACTCAGTCATGCTGATGCTCCCCCAGCCACCACAGATGCTTCAAGTTGACGGCGCTCTTCCCGTTCAGCTGCCTCTTCTTCACCATCGGCTTCGCCCTACGAGAATACGGGGCATTCCACTATGATAACCTCAGAACCTTCGTGGCTAGCACCCTGATGATATACACGCCCCCGTAGGTCCACATGCGACCATATCTTCCATGGCGCCAACACGCTGACCGTTATTTCTCTCTAGCCCAATTCTCCAGCTCGCAAATTACCACATCCTCGGCCGAATATTCTATTACGTCCCATACTACGCTCCCATGCACCCCCTCCGCGTGCTCTCAACCTTCGGTACTCTCTCGTGTCTCGTCGAAGTCGTCAACGCCATCGGCATCTCCTACATGGCGAATCGAGCTCTCCCGGAGCGACTCCTGAAGCTCGGTGAAATCCTATTGAAGGCATCCCTCGTTTCACAGGTGGTCGTCATTGCCCTCTTCTTCCTCCTAGCCAGCATCTTCCACCGCCGCTGTCACCATGGCGGGGTCCTCACTCCCAAAGTCAAGACGCCTCTATTCATTCTCTACACAAGCATGTTCCTCCTTCTGGCGCGCACCGTGTACCGAGTGGCGGAGCACTTTTCCAACCCCCCCGTGAGCATGTTCTTCAGCCCGACCTTCGACCCCATGACTCTCAGCCCTGCCACGCGCTACGAGTGGTTCTTCTACGTCTTTGAAGCGTTTGTCATGCTCGTGAATATGGCAGCATGGAATATTTGGCATCCGAGACGGTTTTTGCCTAGGGACAAGCGTGTGTACCTTGCCCAGGATGGACAGACGGAGGTTCAGGGCCCAGGGTGGAAAGACGAACACTTCTGGGATATTACCTGCTTTGATCCCCTTGGGATTGAGGATACTAGCGGGAGGGGAGGGAAGCCATTTTGGGAGGACAGTGGATTCGCGCATCTCATGAAAGGGAGATAGTAGCCTCAAGGTCTGTCCTAAAGGGAGGGATGACTCGGCGATCTTCATTGAGAATCTTAAGATTCCGTCCAGAACTTCTTGGTGTATCCGCCAATTACCGTATATATCAGAATATCTACACTTGTTTCATGTGTGTTTGTTGTCAAAATGGGTTGCCCTCATCATGCGTTGTACCCTCGGCCAGCCAACTGTAACCTCACAAGGGCCGAAGAAAACGGGGCAGTTGGGGGAGGCGGGATTTGCAAGCTGAGGCTGAATTCACTCGGGAGCAGTCGCATCTCGGGGGAACATTCGTCGTAAATTTCCACTGCGATGGAGTTGCGTGGCGAACGTGTCATTCCAATCGGGACCAACACACTATCCAAGCTCTGCCGGTAACTCCGGTGACTGAACCACTTGTATCTGCTGCAAACTCCCTTTCCACTCCTGAAGGATCCTGTCTCTTTCATCAATGAGACTGCTTGCGAGAGCAGTTTGTTCTGCTCGCAGCTGGGCATCAATCCTCCCTAGCATCTTCCTCACCTCATCCTTGTATGGATCGCCAAATATCCTTTTAACCAGTCGTCTGACATTGATGGTAGTGGTGTTCTTTGGGCCGTATATAGGGGTAGCGTCGCTGTCTTGTAGGGATGTGCTCGAAGGTGGCAGCACGGAAGAGTCGGATGTGTCCTTGAGCAATACCAAGTCCACTTGGTACACAAACCCGTACACCGAGAAGCGTAACAGTTTCTCCTTGCATTGGTCCCAACCCACTAATTTGGCTTCGCCGCGTAGGTCCTCTAGTGTGGCGACTAGCTGGAAGCCGAGCTTCTCCGAATCTCGAATTCTTCGTTGGATCTTGTTGCCAATGTCCCAAGTTGCCTTGGAAGTCATCAAAGCCGCTACATGCGAGGCCATAACCTCGAAAACCTGTTGTAAATAGAGGGATCTCTTAGCTGGGAGAGTGTCATTATACTTCAAACCAGCTAGGATGCACACGGGCATGACTTACTCGTGATACCCTTCAATGCGGTAATAGCGGTTCTCAGTGTGTCTTCTCGGGAATCCCAGACAGCGGACTGAATTGCCTGAGTAAAAACATCATTTTTCTCCAGCACCCACGCCGCGTTTGCGTATTGCAGCGTCTCTCTCTCGGAAAACTTTGGCGGCGGTCGTCTCCAGCAGTATTCGTGCCAGTCAACACCTGTTCCCAGCTCCCACGGTCGATCGAGTCGTTCCCACAACCCACCAAATGTAGTAGGGTCGCACCGATAGTACCAAAGTGCATTGCAGCGACGAGACAGCTGGTCAATGCCAATCTTTCTGGTACCTCGACCGCTTCCTCCCGACCTGGGCTCTGGGTGGCCGAGGTTCTTAAGGAGATACTTGATGGCGTCGGCGTCGATGTCCTCGTCGTAGTCGGGAGCAAGTGGTATAGGCCGGGGCAGGTATCTGTTCTGCAGCAGGTCCCTAAGATGGACCGAACACTTCTCGAGCCGGAGGAGGTCGTTTCTCGTGATCCGTAAAGGCTGGCCACTCGAGAGAACGACTGGTCCTTTCGCCGAGCTCGGGATGACAAACGAGATCATCATGCTTGATCTCTCATTAGGTAAGACGGTCGATCCGGGAAGGTAGGCAGTTAGGAGTGTAGATCGATTGATGCGGCACTTGTCAGACAACGGGGAGGGGAGACGGCAGGCCGGGGCTACCCACTGCGACGGGAAGCATGCCAGCTAGCAGGGCTTGAGCCTGGAACCTGCAGAAACACAAAAGTTCCGGCTGGTGTCCTACTTCGATGCGAGCACGTCGCAGAGGCAATATGGCTGGACCTCACAGCACAGTGGAGAAAAGGCAGCGAAATACTCGAGACCCAAAAAAAAACGTCTGGTCATTGAGCAGACGCTGATTGACAACGATACGTGGATGACACCCGGCTGTCTTCGCGCGCAATGAATCGAGGTCAGTTCCCAATCAAGCCAAAGCTCTGGATCAGCGATGACTTGGCAAGCAGGTTGGTCACACGGTCAGGCGTTTTTGCACCCGACGGGAGCCAATCGTGACGGGAATGCTTATCTCTGAAATGCCACTTTGTGGGGCATAGGGCGTCGCCTTGCTGCTTTCAGGTTTATTAGCGTCCAAAGCTCAGCGTGGCAGCTACACAGTACGTCGCCAAAATGCCGGCTGGGGGAGGGGTGGGGTTGGTCGGTGGCGACGACCGGGAACGGCCCCAAGTGGTTAAAACTCGAGTTCCTGGGCAGGCTTTGATGCAAGTGGGCTTCTTCCCCACCATGTCGTCTCATGCCTTGCCCGGCGAACAGAGGCTATTGTTTACACATCTCCGCACGCATCGTCGTCCGCAGCCCGGAGTCAACATGCTCGTGGCGCCGGTAAACGAGCGGGCGCTTCGAAATATCGGACGGCCTCGACCAGGCAATCTCAGCCGCACATCCGCCGCAGTGGAGCTCGCGCAGTTCAGCGCCTGAGACTCCCCAACGACAAGTTCCGAGGCGTTCGCCATAATTTCCACTTCTGCTTCCTCTCGTTGAGCCTCCCCTGACCATGCGTCGTCTGCTTTTACCCCGCGACTCGCATCGCGCCCGTCACGATATCATTCCCGAACACTCGCTGAGTGCTTCTCACCCCGACTGTTATTCCTCGCGTTTGACTCCCATCCTGTCGAGGCGCTTCTCTCCCACCTCGGAGCTGGCGTGCCTGTCGCAGTCATGGCTAGTTATCCATTGGAAGTAGCTCCGCCTCCATTGAGGAATATCGATGGTGGCTTGGTTACCGAAGATGCGCTGAGAGCGAACCCCCAGGAGTTCTTCCAGGTTGGAATTCCCTACGTTGTCTCGAACACCAGGTAATTAACTAACCAAACTCCTAGGGCGCAGATATTGTTTGGGTAATGGTCTCGGCAGCTTTGGTCCTCCAGATGATCCCGGCCATCTCCATGTTTTATTCGGGCGCGGCAGACAGATCCTCCACGTTGACGCTGCTCCGCATGCCCGTCATCACCGCTGCATTCTGTAGTTCTCAGGTACGCTGATGGATGGCATCGGTGTTTCCCAAAGAGCACGCTAACACCTGTCAGTGGTACCTTTGGGGCTATGCCTTGACGTTTGGTTCAGGCTCTGGAGAGACGACATGGACGTGGTATGGCGGGCATACCCAGGCCACGGTTCTGTACCGTGTAATGGTCCGTCCTGTCGGCGCTGCGGGACCTAAGATACCAGAGCTCCTATTTGCCTTTTACCAGGGCATGTTTGCCTCGTTTACCCCCACCCTGATCTGTGGAGGAGTCATCAAGAGGTTCAAGATGGGCCGCTTCCTCATTTTTATCTCGTTGTGGTCCCTACTTGTCTATTATCCTGTCGCGCGATGGGCTTGGTCACCTGGTGGATTCTCCAGCCAGCACGGAATTATGGACTTTGCTGGTGGCACAGTTGTCCACATCACCTCCGGCACAGCAGCGGGGGCCGTTGTCCTGTTCCACGCCATTGAGAAGTACGGCATGGGCATTTTTAAAGCGGCTTGGAATGTTGCTCGGCAGTTAGAAAAGGGCACAGAGCTAGATGCTATGGAACTTCGAGCGCGTAGCCAAGCGCGTAGCCAGAGCCGGGCCACAGCTTCGAGTCAGAACAGCATAGTCCCGAGGGCCGAGGTAGCGGAGCCAGAACAGGCTTCGAAGCGCTCGGGTAATCAGGTGTTGACACGGGACGCACCACACAGCATCAACAACTTGGTTCTTGGTACTATGTTGCTCTGGATTGGATGGCTCGGATTCAATGGAGGCTCAGCTCTCGGGGGGAACATGCGCGCCGTGTCTGCTTGTGTGTCGACGCATGTCGCTGCAAGTATAGGCGGGTCTGTGATGCTGCTACTGTTCTGGGCAGCGGAAGGGGCAGCAAGGAGGTTTGGTGAAGGAAGCCGCGGAGCCAAGGCGTCAGTGGTACACTTTTGCGATGGTGCCGTGGTAGGTCTTGTTGCCGTGACGCCGGCTGCCGGATACGTATGATATTCCCAGTGCCATCACGCCCTCCAGCAAGTTAACATTGCAACAGGTCCCGGCTTGGAGCGCAGGATGCATCGGTGCCATCTCAGCCGCGATCATCTTCGGGTTGAAAAGCACATTTCTTCAGCATCTAATGAGAGGCGACCCTCTATTTGTCGTCCTCATTCACGCCGGCGGAGGTTTCATCGGGATGGTTTTGACCGGGTGCTTTGCCGAGTAAGCTCGCTCAGCGAAAATTCTGCCTTCACTCTATTGACATCCTTCCTAGACCATACGTCGTAAGTTTTGATGGCTACTCAGTCCTCCTTGACCGTTCCGTTGGAGAGCGTGTTGGCTGGCAAGTGGTAGATGCCTGCATGGGCTTCGGTTATTCTCTTGTGATGACAATCGGGATCTTGCTCCTCATGAAGATTTTCTTGAGGCCGTTTACAGGGACGTGGAAGCTCCTGGGCGACAACGAGAGGGACAAGTTTGAGGCTGAGCTAGAGTACAAACGGCGGAGCGACTGAGCAAAGGGGCCAGGGAGAGAGTAGCCCGGACTCTTGTGCTGGAAGTTGGCGTATGAAGGGTTTAGTCCAGAACAAATCTTGACCACGCCAACCCGTAAGTCAGGTGGGGGGCTTTTGGAACACCCCTGCCTTTGGAACACCCATTCCCATATATAACCCTGAAAACCAGAGTCACATAATTAATTAAGTGAAATGACCAGATAAAAACAAAAAGCTGCTTAAAATACTTGACTAGTAGTTTACTAAGGGTATATGTTTATTTTATTCTTTGTAGCTACTTATTATAGTTTTATTCAATGTTAGTTCAAGGCTTTCGTTTACTAGTAAATCCTATATATAACCCTAAGATTTATTTTTCTTAAATAAAAGCATTATACTAAAGTTTAAAATTAAGCAAATAATATTTTATATTATTAAAAGGTATTATTTAAGCAAAACTTAGTTTATATATATAGACCTTATGTAATTAAAATATTAATTAAAAGTGAAAAAAGCTCCTGTATAGAATTTCCAGGCATTTTATATTATCAGAAATATAATTATAAAATATATAGTTTATAGATATAAAAGATATAATATTGGATGCTAGTAACATTCTTATATTTAATAGTATTTATTACATATTTATTTATTAAGTATTATGTAAGTAATTATAGAAGAACAAATCTTAGGGTTATATATGGAATTTGCTAGTAAACGGAAATTTTAAACTTTAATAATAAATAAAACTATAATAAGCAACTAAAAAGAAAAAATAAATATATACGCTTAGTAAACTACCAATAAAGTATTTTATGCTGATGTTTTGTTTTGCTTAGTAATATCGCTTAATTAATTAGGCGACCCTGGCTTTCAGGGTTATTTATAGGAATGGGTATTCCAAAGGCAGGGGTGTTCCAAAAGCCCCCCACCTGACTTAGACTACTCTTCCACCAATCGGCGGAAGAAATAAAAATAACGCAAGAAACAAAACCTATTCCTGAAGCATTGGTCAACACAAGATAGAAACCTCGGCTGTCGTCAGCTTTGTGTCGATGATAATGCGAATGCTGAAGGGCTGGCGCCTTGGAGTGGAATTGAAAAGGTGGTGGGGGTTCGGGTGTCAGCTCACAAGCAACTTGGAGTAACGAGACCCTTTCTATCAGCTGGAGCTTTGATAAAAGCATTGCGTCCCCCCAGATTGGACCGCGTGAGGTCGATTCCGACGCAGTTTAGTGCACCGCACGAAAGCACAAGCTGAAAGAGCTTGCCATTACTCAAAGTGATACCCTGCTTGAACGAATTACGGCTGCATCCATCTTATCAATGCTATTCTCCATCTGTTCGTCGGGCAGCCGGCAAATAGTAGCCAACCATTTATGCCGAAAGAGCCTCTTCTCCCAATATATCTATCGCACCCATCTTAGCAACACTGCGGCCAAGATCAGGGCACTGAATTGACCCTTTCACACCCAACACCCAAACCATGCTACGTCGTAGACAACCAGGTTAGCAACACCACCATGTCAGACAGATCCTCCTTAAATACATCCTCATTATCCTCATATCTCTCATCTTCACCTTTTCCCACCTTGGCCGGAGTCTGTGTCCCCAGTTTCCTGGACTTCGATAAACTCGCAGTGGTGACCCCCATCGTATGCAGCTCCCTACTACCGCGACTATAGGTGGGCGTAATCGGACCAGCCAAGCGCCCATGCTAAAGAGCCGCATCCCTTCCTCAACTACCTCTTTAGTCACTCTCCATAACATTTTCTAGCTAAGTCCAGATTAGTCGCAGAGCCTAAGCCGAGGGTGAGGCACAGCGAGCACCCCCCCTGAGCCAAGGTGGCTTCGGGAGAGCGATCTTTAGCTCAGCTATAGTTACCATAATCTAAAATAGGATGTAAGTTACAGACCTAATTTTAAAACACTAATCCACTACCAAGTACTACTATTTTCCTTCACCAATACAAATAACCACTGTTAACAGATCTATTAAACTATCTCTAGTTCTTATAATGTAACTCTAATATATCCGAGTTAAATTTTAATTCTTTAATAAATAGCCTACTACAGATATAACGTCTATTAACATAAACTAACCATATTATAAAAAGAAAGCATTAAAAATAGTAGTATATAGAGGTGGAAAGTAGAAGTATAATAGTATATAAATGTTACGACCTGCACCTAGCACAGACATAAAGGACTGGTTAGGTTAAGACATAGCGTATAATAAGACATTAAAACTAAGTAGGTATTCTGATGTGGAACATAGTTGCTGTTACTAAATACTAGTATCAGTAGATTCACTTTTGCTAAGTTTAGTGCAGCAGTTTCGTACGACATCTAAAGACAGCTTATTAAGCTAGCACTCCTTAATAGGGGTTTAATGTTACTATAAGTTGTTATCATTTAATATATAAAGGTAAATATGAATAGTAAGACATAAATAAACAATTAAATACTAGTGTAAGGAATTAAAGTCTTTTACATCTATTATATTTATAATAATATTGTGACGACCTTGCAGAACGTTACCTGGGCCGGCGCGGCCCGACGGATCCCCCGCAGGAAGAACAGTGCAGGAAAACAGTACACACAGTGCTGCGCACTGGGCTAGAGGTGTAAAGACCCGAAGCCCCTACGACTAATGGGAAGGTGCTCGCAGCATGCCGAGTGCTCGCACCATAAGCAGAGGAAACCTTATAAGCAAAGCGCTCGTAAGGAGCAGAGTGCTTATACTACAAGCACTTACAACACTATAAGTAAGGTACAAGGTACCTCTTAGCTAGCTAGTATAAATAATTATCATCGTAACCATAATGAATGTGAGGGACTCCTAGTTCCTTACATTAGTATTTAATTGTTTATTTATATCCTACTATTTAGACTTACCTCTATCCATTATAGTGATAACGACTTATAGTAACATTAAACCCTTATTTAAGAGTGCTAGCTTAACAAGCTGTTTTCAGAACACCTTTTAACTATTAACGTCCTGCTATATATTCTGTCTTAACCTGTATTAATCCTCTTAAAGCCTATATCAGGTGTAAGTTATAATATAATATTAGCGTTACAGTTCTAAACGCTATTTGTTAAACTCCTAGATATCTTTATCCTCTCTTTACTATATCAGCCTTACCTCCTCCTTATAATCTGTTAATTAGATATAATAATCTTTTTAATAATGTTAAAGTACCTAATGTCGCTTTTACTAAATAGGGGGCAGAAACTGGGGATAAGGATAAACTCTTTTAAGTAAAGCTTATTAAAGCTTTTCAGACTTATAAAGTGTCTATAGCTATAATAATTAAGAACGTGTTAACTACTTAATAAACGTTTAAGAACTTTAAGACAGGCTAGTTACTTAAGTTTACTAGTAAAAGTACTAACCTGTTAACTTAATTTACCTATATAAAGCGTAATTTTTAACTTTAGGGAATTATTATAGTAGACTGGAAAGTCCTTTATACTACTGTAAGCTGGCTTAAAGGTAATTCTGATCTTTAGTTCTTAGCAATTATTAAGGACTACTTAAACTTAAGCCTTACGGAATGAAAGACTATTATTATTAAGGTTTTTGATAAGTATAAGGGATAAGTTAACTTTAAAGCTGAAATCATTAAGATGTATAAAGTTTAAGATAAACAGTATACTAAAGACTACTTAAAGAAGTTAGTATAGTTTTCTTCAGTAACTGCTTATTTATCTACCTTTAACTGTAATTAAGATCGAGTTAATTAAGACAAATTAGCTTTAAAGTTTCACTTTTATAAAAGCTTAAAAGATAACGTTAAGGATAAGCTTTGTAAAAAAGACTAATATACGTTTAACTTTAATCAGTATGTAATTAAAGTAATTATTATCGATAATTAGCTATTTGAACGTAAGTTAGAAAAAAGAGCTAATATTAATACAATACTTTCCTTATAATTAATAAGAAGAATATACCAAAACTCTTCTACACTAAATACCAGTACTAAAGCATTATATATAATATTTACCTTAATCTAATAGATATTAATATAATAAACTGCTAAAATTAGCCTAACTGCGATAAGCTATAACGATAATAGTAATAAAGGCCACTTAAGGACATATCTTAAGTTTAATGCTTTAATTATAATAAGAAAAGCTATATTGTATAATAATACCCTTTACTAAAGTAAGTTAATTAAAAGCTAATCTTAAACGGAGAAAAACATGTTAAGTTTAACTTTAAAGACGTCTATATTAAGATATTAAGTAATAAAGAAAACTGCACTTAAATAAATAAGTGCGACTTAAAGGATAAGAAAGAAGAAGAAAAAGAGAAACCTTAAGACGTAATGTACCTAATCCTTAAAAAAGTTCCAGAAGAGTTAACTATAAAGGTGTAGGTTATTATAAACTAACTTTAAAGTAGAAACTTAGGACAGCTAAAGGTTTAGGTTATTACAGACTAAATTTAAAAGGAAACGCTTTAAATAGCTATTATAAGCTTTAAAAACCTTACGTTATAAGCCTAAGAACTAAGGAAGTCTAAGAAAGACCTTAACTTAAACTTTGCTAAGATAGTGGAGGGAGTTAAGAAACTAGCTCTCCAGGCTACTTAAGCAGCGAAGTAAGCCTTAAAAAGCAAAAAGAAGCAGATTAAGAGGATTAAGTTAAAAAAACGAAAGCTCTTTACTTCTATACCCTTTAAAACCCTTAAACGTTTTAAACACGTTAAGTAAATCAATACCCTTACGTCGTTAGAAGAAGGACAGCTTAGATAATTACCTTACACTAAAGTTAATATGCTTAAGACCGCTACTCTAATAGTCCCTTAAGAAGATAAGAGATAAGCGTATTAATAAAGAGTTAAAGAACTAAAGATTAGATATTAAGAACTAGTAAATAAAGTGGAAGACCTGTAAGTTAAAAGCCTTACTGTAAAGTCTAAAGATAAGGTAGTTGTTAAACTTCAGGGACCCACAGGGCTGTAGTACAGCGACTGTGGCTTAGAAGAAGAAGTGCAGTACTAGTCTAAGCCGTACTACAGTGCCGTAGGTACTGTAAGAAGCAAACGAAGGCCTGAATTACAGGGCAGTGCCACTGTAAATAAGGGTGTTGCAGCGAATATTAACGCGGGAAACAAGAGGATCCAAAAGGCAGTGCCTTGTACAATGACTGGAATGGAGTGGAATTACTTAACTTAAAATTAGATACAGGAGAGGAGAGGGCCTGTTATAGGCTGTGGGAGGCTCTGGAAGAATTCCAGAGCCTTCTGTAAAGTGGAACTAACTAATACAATAGTGGAATAGTATTGTTCTAAAACATTCTACGTGGTTCTGTTGACGTAGTGGCTGACGTGGCCACTGTGATGTTCTAGTTGATTCTGTGGGGCAGTAGCCCCACTGGATTCAGGGGGTTCCACCCCCTTGAATTCCAGAAGGTTCGGAGTAGTCCAGGGGCCCCAAGGGGCCCTGGAGTGGGTTGGAATCTTCTGGAACCCTCTGGTGTTCCAGAAGATTCGGCTGGTGGTTTCGGGATACGCAACCACATTACAGGGTACCGGGTACAGGGTACTCAGTGGCTAGAAAAATTAACAAGATTATAAGAGGTAAGTTAAAGGTGTAAGCTAATAATTTTCAGAATCCACTACTTCAGCCGTTTAACCCTTTCGGTTTATTAAGTGTATTTCTTATCTTTAGCTTAGTAAATCGTCTAATCCATCTAGTAAGTTCAGAATCCATTGGCTGTAAGATCTGCTGTAATGATTAATTAGTTAGTTTAGCTAGGCTTGTCGTCACCGCCCACTAATTCAGTACTTATACTACCCCTAACTGTAACAGTAGACTGGCTAAGGGTCTTATACTTATAGTTTGCAAGCTCTAAAGCCGAGGGTTCGTAGAGAAAAGGGGTCACTCCCAATACTGACTAATCGGTGCGCAAGCGGTGCGATGAGCGATTGGCGCGTCGAGCGAATGAGACTCTTAATTGTCAGAAGCACTGCACTCTGGATTACAACCGTGTCATTGTATTGCTTGTGTTCTCTGTTCCTCTGGCTCTGGCTGGAAGCCAGAGGCTTCTTTATAGACTATTCTGCAGGATTCAGGCTTCGTCACTCTGGTGGCTGAGGCTCACTGGCG
>Ga0247760_1001383_pt1 | contig 22678 bp, 28 predicted proteins | sample UWRJL171409R4_FD_179936 | JGI IMG/M metagenome (GOLD analysis project Ga0247760, IMG submission 179936) | Plant litter microbial communities from Arlington Agricultural Research Station in Wisconsin, United States - UWRJ-L171-409R-4 | ecosystem: Environmental > Terrestrial > Plant litter >... | reverse complement strand
TAATCTAATAGATTTATATCCCCCCCTCCGAAACCATCATTTTCCCCCCTTTTTTTTTTTCTCTCTCTCTCTCTTTTTTTTTTTTTTTCGCATTTTTCTTCTTATTTTTTTTTTCATTTCATTTCATTTTTTTTTGGTTAGCACAGTGATTCCCATTCCTCTCCTCCTAGTCCCCTTTTCTGTCCCGCGTTCAGTTGTTCAGTTCATAACGCTGGCTCACCATCTGAGGAGCCCAGCCCAGATGGGATGGTGACACGAACGATCCCCTAGGGTCAATCCACCACCCAAGCAAGCGGCAGTGTGTTACGGCTGCCTTCCCCGCTGTGCCATGACCACAACCGGGATACCCTCCTACGTTGGGGGGCCTAGGCAGTGTGAAACAAGATGACACAAGTCTTGGCTGGCGCCCCCTCCCCATGCTCCCCCAATTTTCTCCAATTTCTCTCGGGAAACGATTTTGCCATGCAGCACCTGTTTCCACTGTTCAGCAGGCCCTGTTGACCCCGCAGATTCGCACTTTCTCAAGGAAGCTGAGCAATTGTGTTTACAATCCAACCCCTGAAAGTTTGTTAGCATGGGACCTGGTGAGAGATATCTAGCAGGGGTTTGTGCAACACATAAGCAGCTGGGAAGCTATTTTGTGGGGTTTCAAGCTAGAATATTTAGGTCTTTAGTTCTAACATTCAAAGGCCTTGGAGATCTAACAAGACCCGTCGCAAATAATCTCCCAATTGTTCAAAGGTTGTGCAAATCACTCCATAACAGGTAGGTACCCGCCAAGTCCCGCAGCCAGCAATCTTTTAGGGTTGGATGGTAAGCATAAACTAAAGCACTCTAGTTTCCGTTCATCCCGCCGTTCCACCCTCAACTCAACCCCAGAGTCCGCTCTTGGGGAAAGCTGTTTTATCGGCAATTCGCCACGGCTCTGGGTCTTAATTCTTGGTGCGCCCAGTGAGTGGCACTCTCCACACAGCCTTTTAGTAGGTACGTACTAGTTTGTTCTTTTTTCCCCCGCGCACACCCATGACATGCATGGCGTGGCCACTACAACCCTGTACGGAAGGTGATCCAAGATTGTTTGTTCCCCCGCTCCAGAATGACCACTCATGAGCGACCATGACCGCCCTGATGGGTATGTGCTTCCAACTTCTATCCTGGGATCCTGGCAAGCACATCACCAGACATGAGAGAATGGAGCACACCTGGGGGACGAGGAGTGCGGAGAAGTTGGGTTAGCCGAGAACCGATTGGTTTGTTTGAGAGGATCTGGTCGTCCAACGGGCAAATAGATTGTCTGCATGTTCAAAGTACCGTTTTGGTCCCGTAGTGATTCTAACCGAGGACGTACCGGCAGAGCTTTTGCACTGGACGCGTCGCAATATCCAGATGCCCCATTGGTTACTAGTTGGGATCGAGACCTTGTCCCGAGGAGGGGGATGGGCAGTTAGTTACCTTCCCTCTTTACTAGTCATGGGGATCTATAATAGGGACCGGCTGCCCTGGGGAATGCGGGAGGGAGGTAACGTCACGGTGCTCGACGCAACACAAAACTTGTAGACGTGAACCTGTCTGAATTGATCGTCTACAAGAGGAGAACGGCGCCCAGTAGGTCGTGTTTCCCACTTTACCTAACTACCTCTAATGCACACCATAGCGCGAGCCGACCCATTTCTTTGGCGGTCTCCCTCGCTCTGCCCTATCAACTTGCCAGGCAGAAGAAGACTTGGACCTCTAGAAAAACTCCCCTCCTCGGATCAGAGACCACACACACAGCAAGCGAGCAGACGGCAGCATGTCCACAACCGCCCCCGCCCCTCCCGAAAAGGAGATCCAAGTCTCTGACAATGGCGAATCCGAACCCTATCGCACTGCGACGAAGCATTCTGCTCTCGACGAATTCGGCTTCTCCGAAGAAGAGCAAAAGCGCATCATCCGCCGCATCGACATCCGCCTCGTCCTCACTGTTGGTGCCATGTACTGCGTCAGTCTGATGGACCGAACGAATCTAGGCGCGGCGGTACTGGCCGAGATGGATAAGGACTTGGTGCTGATTGGCGATCGTTATGTATGTTCTTTTTCCATCCATCCATCCATCCATCTATCCCTTTCACCTTCTCTCTTTCTTCCTTCCCTTAAGCATCAGAGGCTGTTGGACCGACCGCTGGGGCTGACGCTGGCGGATTGGGGAACCAACCACAAAAGTCCATAATTTCTCTCATCTTCTTCGTCACCTACATCATCTTCCAACCGCCCTCGACCGTCGTCGTTCGCAAGCTCGGCCCGCGCATTCACCTTTCGGCGATTACGTTTCTGTGGGGGTGCTGCATGATCGGCATGGGGTTTGTGAGTAACTGGGAGTCGATGGCGGGATTGAGAGTTGTGCTAGGAGTCTTGGAGGCGGGTGAGTATTTTTTTTTTCCACACGGAGGGAGACCAATTAGGGGGAAAAGGGGTTGCCATGGTAGAAAGACGGGGCTGACGGTGCCGCCATGTGTGGTGGATAATAGGATTCTTCCCGAGTTGTGTTTACTTGCTCAGCACTTGGTATACCAGATGTAAGTTTCGCGGGAATGGGGTTTTGCAGATTGGGCGCCACACACTTGGGGTCTGGGCCAATGCTAACGGTTTTATAGATGAGGTGGGAGTGCGGAACTCGATCTTTTACATGGTCGGATGCGTTGCTGCTGCCTTTGCCGGTATTCTGGCCTTTGGGGTAAAGTCTCTTCCTGTTCTTGCTTGGTTTTTTTTCTCCTAGGTACTCACCGCTTCGGCAGATCATGCACATGAAGGGCCTTGCTGGACTCAATGGCTGGCGGTGGATTTTTATCATCGAGGGTTTGATCACAGTTGTCATCGGCGCGGCCGGCTACTGGCTTCTGGTTGACTTCCCCGACTCGAAGCGCAATACCTGGAAATTCCTCGATGCTCGTGAGCGCGAGTGGATCTGCTCGAGGGTTCACGCAGACCGCGGCGATGTCCAGGTGCCCCCCTTCTCGCTCAAGGAGTACTTTCGAGTCGGCAGGGACTGGAAAGTGTGGGCATATGCTATGCTCTTCTTCAACACGACTACAACGACTTACGCACTTGCCTTCTTCCTCCCGCTGATTCTCAGAGGCAGCATGGGCTTCGACGCCGGCACAGCACAGTGTCTCATCGCGCCGCCATACGCCTTGGCCGGCATAGTCATGTACTACACCAGCTGGGTCGGCGACAAGTACCACATTCGCGGGCCCATTGTGGTCTTCAATATGCTTCTGGTCATTATCGGCCTTCCCATCATGGGTTTCCACAGCAGCGCGGCGGTTCGCTACTTCGGCGTGTTCCTCGTCACGGCTGGCGCAAACTCCAACGTTCCCGCTGCCATGTCATACCAGGCGAATAACATCCGCGGCCAATGGAAGCGCGCCTTTTGCAGCGCAACCTTTGTGTCATTTGGTGGTGTAGGTGGCATTGCGGGGAGTCTGGTGTTCAGGAGCCAAGATGCCCCGACGGGGTACAAGCCGGGGTTGTATGCGTGCATTACGACGAGTCTGTTGAACCTGCTGATTGTGGCGGCACTGAGCATTACATTTTATTTCGAAAATAAGAAGGCGGATCGTGGTGAGAAGGAATTGGAGAGCGACGAGGTAGGTTTTGAAATCTTTGAGAACTGGGATATGTCGAACTAACAAAAGTCACTAGGAGGGACATCAACCAGGTTTCCGGTATACTTACTAGGGGTTGTTGGGGTGTGTGCTGCCTCGCCTCAGGTCGCTAAAGGCACACTAAGGCCCGAGACGAGACGAGCCGAGTTCAAGCGACACGCGCTAGAGGAGGCTAGTTATTCCGCGCCAGCGAAGCTTGTCTGAACCTCTTCTGCCGAGCGCTCTGTCCCACCATCATCTTGAACATGCTGTCAGGTTCAAAGGCCAATCAATTCCAAGATTCAGTACCTAAGAGCCTTGTGATGTGGATAACTGTTGTAGTTTGGCGCCAAGTGGAATTTTCCGCCCTAGGTATCCATTCTGCTTTCCTAGATTTACGATTTTTCGATACATGCTTTCCAATTGCACCATATGTCTCGTAACAGTGAAATTCGATGTTTCCTGACCTGGGCTGGTCACGCTCACCCCTCGCCCCTTGAGATTCCCCTACCCTACCCACATAACTACCCCTAGATACTTCGGACCCACACACCCGACTCAAGCACTCACTCTCTCTGCCAAGAAAGAAGAGAAAGGGAAAAAAAAATTGAAGTCCTTGTAAAACACTTCTTCAACCACTTCTCCACCGGATCCCCGGCGGCGCAGGCAAACTGGTATTCAACCTAATCCGATTCACACTCTCGCCTACAAAGACGGTTTTCTCCCTGTCCCAAATTTCCCAGTTCTGGCTCGTCACATTCCAGTTGCTCAAATCCCGTCTCGTCAGCTCAAACACCACGCTACGCGTCTCCCCCGGGGCCAGTGACACCTCGTCGAAACCGCGCAGGACGGCATTCGGGTTTTCGTTACCGCCCAGCTGGAGGTAGAGTTGCGGGATGGCGGTACCAGAGCGGTTTCCCGAGTTGGAAAGGGAGAAGGTGATGGTGTACAGGACCTCGTACAGCCCTGGATTACCACCCGGGGCGCCGCCAGCAGGGAGAACGGGTTGACTAGATGAGTTGGTTGCAGGTGTGGTACTAGAGTTAGAAAGGGAGGTGGTAACGTTGGGCCCGCTAAGCCACGGGTATACATAGGGCGAGATTTTGGTGAAGCCAGCGGGTGGCAGGTTCGCGCCGACACGACGGTCGAGGACGCCAAAGGTTGGGGCAGGCTCAGTCATGCCTTCCATGACGACTTGGGTGGGAGTGACGCTGTCATTGTCGCCTTTGCCTGTGACCTTGAGGCCGTGATACTCAAAGGTGGTATAGCTCAAGCCGAAGCCGAACTCGAATGTGGGCGCGATACCGGCCTTGTGGAAGTGGCGATAGTCGATGAAGACGCCTTCGTCAAACGTCTGAGATGGGCTCCGTGGGTCGGGCGCGGTAAATAGGAGCTGTGCACCGTAGTCCTCGACCGATTCGCCCCAGGTGAAAACTGATCTTCCCTGTGGGTTGATGTTTCCGTACAGCACATCGACGATTGAGTTACCAGATTCCTGGCCCGGATAGCCAGCCCAGAGAATGGCCGAGACGTTGGGATGCGCCTTGGCATACCCTAGGATCACAGGTCCCGCAGTGTGCATGACAATGACGGTGTTGGAGTTCACAGAAGCAACAGCCTTGATCAAGGCATCGCCGTTGTCCCACAAGGTGAGGTTGTTCCGGTCACCCGCGTTGCCCCCGACAGAGACGAAATTCTCCCCTGCGTGCGCTGTAACGAAGACCACGGCGACGGAGGCGTTCCTCGCAACGGCCTTCGCTGTCTCGAGGTCCCAATTGCCGACGGTGTTGATAAGAGTGGTGCCGTCGACAGCAGCTCGGGTCTTGATGGCGGCCAAGGGGGAGATCAGGTACGGAAACTCGGCTGTCCCGGAGCCCCAGCCCATAGCGACCGTGGCGTCGATACAGGCTCTTTCCGGACAAGCATTGGGGCCCCGAGGGTCATCTTGAGAGTCCCGGCCAATGACAGCGATGCTGGCGGGCTTGTTCAAGGGCAGCAAAGATCTCTCATTCTTGAGCAGAACAGTCGACTTTGCGCCAATTTCCCGGATCAGCGCCGCATGACTTCCCTGGACGTCGACAAACTCGTTCACGATGCCCCAAGAGGAGTTAGACGAGGTGTGCATATACCCCTCGGCCTTGGATGTCCAGGAATGGAAGTTGACGTTCGGCCGTGCCGTGTAGTTACCCGAATGAACTTTGAAGTATGCGGCCATGATGCGGATTACCATGTCGTCTAGTCGCCATTGGGGCACCTCGCCTCGGAGGACATGTTCTGTCAAGTTGCCACCCCACATGGCGTTGTATGGAGGCCGGTTTCCTCCCATGTAATCGCCAGGCATGGCCATATCCATACCGTTGAGGGCCGATCCAAGCGTGGTCTTTTGCGCACCCCAGTCCGACATGACTTTCGGGATTAGCATCGGGACAACAGAGGACAGCGATTAGCAGCGGGGCAACAACCCAGACCACTTACCAAAACCTTGGAAGCTGAGCTCATTCTTCAGCAGATAGTTGGTTGTGTAGTTATTCTCACAAGCATACACGCCCTCAATCTTGTTGTATGAACACATAATGGAACCGACACCAGCGCGGACCGCATCAGCAAACGGCCAAAGATACAGTTCGTGCATGATCCGGTCATCGATTTTCACGCTAATGCTGTTTCGATAATGTTCCTGCTCGTTGAGGATGTAATGCTTGGCGCATGCGATGACTCCCCGGCTTTGGATTCCCTTGATCGTCTCAGCGATAGCAACACCCGTCAGATACGGATCGGGGCTGTGTGATGTTAGTTAGGCAGTCTATCTATTTTGAAGAATCTAGGGGGGAAAACAAGATTCACCTGAAACCCTCCCAGTTACGACCTCCCTGCGGGACTCGTCCTAGTGGTCCGGCAGCGGGACCGAGTTGGACATCAATACCTTTCCCATAGAACTCCTCGCCCATCGCCTCTCCTCGGAGTCGCATAAGACGTTTGCTCCACGTTGCCGCGGCGTTCATCCCCGCGGGGAAGGCCGAGTTGTGATCGGTGTATCGAATCCCCAGGGGCCCATCCTGCAGACAAAACCCTCGGAAACCCAGTCTGGGTACCGACCCAGTTACTCCAACGCTACGTATAACGCTGTCAATGCCAACTTTCGACTCACTCATTATGAGCCGGAGGGAAAAAAAAGGGGGGGGAAGGATTACCAACGATCAGCCTCCCAGCCCGTCCCGGTTGTCAGGTTTACCTTTTCGACCAGCGTCAGCTGGGAAACAAACTCCTTGGCTTTGGCATAGGCTTCATCCCAGCCTTCTCCGCCGCTGGCCCACGGCGAGGGATACCCCGACGGAAAGGGATGATTTGAAGGGGCAGCCGCTGCGGAAACCAACATGAAGCCCTGCACAAGAGCAAGGCCGTAAATCCTAGCGGCCAGCCAGGTGAGAAAGAGGGCCACCATTTTCTTCTTTCTTTCTTTCTTTCCCAGCCAGCTTGGCTTTGGTATCCCCTTCATATGTTTGCTTTCCCCTTGGGACTGGGGCCGCAAACCACAACCCTGTTTCCTCCTCAACTTCCATTGGGATCCCCCGGGGCTTTTAACAACTGCAGCTAAAAAAGGGCCCTCCTTCTCTACTGAGGGGACCACCCCAAAGAGAGGAAGAAATAATAGTAATAATAATAATAATAATAATAATAATAATATACGGGGCCAGGAACCAATGTATTCAATATCAACCCGCGCGGCATTCACATCCGCTTTTCGGTCCGGCTCTCTCACGCCACGAATCCTCAACATTAACAGGCATGCCGAGATGGACAAAATAGCAATCTAACCTCACTCCACTGACGCAGGTACAGACACAAAACTTATCAGTGTATGGCCCATATTTAGCCTTCGTTTAAATTTTGCTTTGGTCGATATGGCAAAGTGCGGAATTTCTTCTGCTCAGAGAGAGGGGGTTGTCCTTCCAGTCCACACGGCTCTTCAATAAGTCCAGTGTCAGTGTCTCTTATGTCCGATTGATTATCCGGCGCGGCTATGACCGCTTCTGCCCTTCAGCTCCTTGCGGGCCGCTGAGGCCATGGATGGACTACTTTGACATCATCGCAGTTTCTGAGCTTTGCCGAGGTTCGCAGAGTGCCCATAAGAATCTCTTTAACCCCGGGGAGCAGATCACAATGCATCTAGTGCCCAACTGCCCCGAAATATACGGCTAGGGAGGAGAGGCGTTATACACACATTAAATACTGGACAACCTGATCCTTCCAATGTCTATGCACACAGTACAATGCATGCCTACTCCGCCAACCGCGTTGAAGCAGCCGTTCTAGGGTATCCGTGTCTGTCCCAATGTATCAAATGCCAAACTCCGTCGGTATCGTAATGGTAAGTTGATGACCAAGACCCCCCTCTTTTTTTTTTGCAAACGCCTGATGAAATGCCTTGCAAATGGGGATTTTCCCGATTCCCACATTCCCTGTCCAAGCTGATTCCCTCGTTGAGACTGCAATGCAAGATAGAAACGACGCCACTGACCCTTTACATGAATGTTGAACACGCACCGTCTCATTACCAACATCTACCTCAAGCCTCGCTTAAAGGCCGGCATCCACTCTCCAGCCCTCAACCGGGAGGGGGAAGGTCTGACACCAGGCCGTGATCTCCTTCTTCAGCTCATCGATGCGGGGCACCTCGCCGCTGGCAACCTTGGCCTTAAAGTCCTTGAGTTTATTGGCCTCCTTGGGAAGACCAGCCTGGATTTCCTTGCAGAGCTTGATGCTCTCGTCAATATAAAGAGCGACCTTCTCAAAATCAGCCTCGCCGAAGCCACGGCTGGTCATGGCAGGTGTTCCGATGCGGAGACCTCCAGGAGTGAGAGCGCTCTTGTCACCAGGAACGCTGTTCTTGTTGCATGCAATGTTGATCTGCTCCAAGATCGCCTCGACGCGGGCGCCGTCCAGGGTGAGAGGACGGAGGTCGAGGAGCACCATGTGGGAGTCGGTGCCGTTGGAAACAAGTTTGTGTCCGAGTTCCTTGAACTTGTTCTCAAGGGCCTTGGCATTGGCAACAACCTTCTCCTGGTAGACCCGGAACTCGGGCGTGGCAGCCTGCTTCAGCGCGACTGCGAGAGCAGTGATGGTGTGGTTGTGTGGGCCGCCCTGGTGGCCGGGGAAGACCGAGAAGTTGATTTTATCTTCTAGGTCGTACAAGGTTTCCTTTCCAGTCTTAGGATCGGTAGATCGGACGCCCCTGCGGAAGAAGATCATGGCGCCACGCGGGCCACGGAGAGACTTGTGGGTGGTAGTGGTGACAACATCGGCGCACTTAAAAGGTGATGGAATCACTCCGGAGGCAACGAGACCCGAGATGTGCGCAATGTCAACGACGAGATAGGCGCCAACTAAATCGGCAATTTTGCGCATGCGCTCGTAGTCGATCAAACGGCAGTAGGCCGACGTGCCGGCGACGAGAATCTTGGGGCGGAAGAGCTGAGCGTTCTTCTCCAGCTGGTCGTAGTCGATAATGCCGGTCTCGAGGTCAACTCTGTAGGGCATCGTCTCAAAGTAGGTGGAAACAGCCGAGATCCTGACTGCTGTCAGCGATGAGCAGATATTGAGCAAGGAAAGTGACATACTTGCGCTGGGGGGTCTGGTAGCCGTGGCTAAGATGGCCACCGTGAGGCAGATCCAGACCCATCAGCCTACCGTGGGGGGGCATGATAGCCTGGTAGACCTGGAGATTGGCAGGGCTGCCGCTCAAGCACTGCACGTTGACACCCCACTTGGCCGAATCCAGGCCAAATGCCGCAAGAGCACGGGTTTGGCACAGGGTCTCGATCTGGTCAATGTGCTGGTTACCGCCATAGTAACGGGCTCCGGGATAACCCTCGGAGTACTTGTTGGACATGGGGGAGCCTAGAGCATCAAAGACGGCGCGAGAGGTGACGTTCTCTGACGCAATGAGAATAATGGACTCGCGCTGGCGCTGGATCTCATGTTTCTGTAATTGACTTTAGACGGTTACTACTCGGAGCTAGGTACTGCATTTACGAACCATGATCTCGGCGACCTCGGGGTCGGATTCAACCAGGGACTTCTCGAGCAGCTGGAGGCGGTGAGTCAATTGGTGAGCAGAGACTTCGAGCGCGGGGTAGAACGGACCTCCTTGTGGGACTGCGGGAGCGCATAAGTAGCGCCATTGGAACTGTTGGAGGCCATCGTATGCGTGCTGAGACTGAATTGGCTGAATTGGGTATCTCAAGAGCTGGTGTCTACGCAGGAGGAGAGGTTGAAGATCCTTTTTTTCGAGGACAAAGGAGGAGGAGAGAACTTATGGGGGACTGCGGGGCAAACCACAACCCCACTGAAAAAAATCCACATGCGGGGAGTGAGCTCCCGGGATCGGGGCATCGGTATGCATCAAGCGGGGGTGACGGAGGAGAATATTAACACAAAGCACTCTCATTCTGCTTCTCATAATCCGGCATCACCAGGAATAGGAGATAAATGGTCCCTGTACTTGCAGAAGCCAATATGGTGCCCGGATACTTGACAAGTGCGGTTTAGGACGACCGAAAGACGCCGATGGATCTAGGCCGGCATCGGCACCATAGTCCAGTCAAGCGCTTCAGGCTCGGAGAAAGCTTATGGAATTGACTCCGAATCACCTCGATGAGTTTGAAGGTGCATTCTGTTTGACGGAATTGCAAGGCACTGCAGAGCATAAATACCACCCAAGGCCGCAAGGAGCGGTTCGGAGTAATCAATCCCACCGGCGAGCTCGCTTTCGTGACGCAGGCCCAATAGATAACTGTACCTCTCTAAATTTTGTCGGGGTAACTTTACAGAGTTTGAATATGCACGTGATTTGTCGTGCTGGAACGGCAAAGTGACTTGATTGCACAATTGAGCGTGGGATATGCTGGCACTCGTGGATGACTGTGGCCACCTCTCTCTGGATTGATGGTTGCGCACTTTGCAACTTGATGTGAACGGTGACTGCATTCCGCAGATCTGTCCAGAAACGTCATTCACATCCCAATACAACAAAGGGATGGGAATAATACGCATCGCTAAAGAAGTAAAAAATAGAGGACACACATCTCAATACAAGTCCTGGCTGCCCTGGTGCGCCTGGTTGCTTGCAGCTCGGGCGCCTGCGGAAGACCAGCAAGGGAAGGAGCCTAGGAGGACTCCTGAAACAGAGGTTCCTGGTCGGTTGGGGATCACACGACAGGCGACAAGGATACCATCGAAGACTTAGCAGTGAGTGGCGGGCGACGGTTGCTGGGCACGCTGGGCTTTCCCCGCGCCACGTACAGAAGCGGCAGGCTGCAAGAGGGGCTGCGTCATTGAGAAGCCAGGCACAACAGTCGCGGACCACTCGGACCTGTTTGGTTGACCTTGGGGCCCCACCCATGCCTCACCTTTTGACCAAACAACCCAGCCTGGTTCCCCATCGTCACCCGTTCTCTCTTCTTATCAACAATCCTTCACCACCCCCCGCAGCATCTCTTCCATCAACAACATCGCCATCTGCTTCAGCCGATAGCACCCTTCATCTATCCCAACCTTCCTTTTCATTCCTTTACCATCGTCCGAGTCGCCCGACATGAAGGGTGCTCTGCTGACAGCAGCTGTGCTGCTCGGCTCTGCCCAGGCCGCCACCCACAAGCTCAAGCTCAAGAAGATCCCCCTCGCTGAGCAGCTTGTATGTGCGCCATGCCGAAAACTCTGTCGCTGGAATTTGCTAATCTTGTTGTCACAGGAATCTGTCCCTATCGATGTCCAGGTCCAGCACCTTGGTCAAAAGTACATGGGCGTGCGACCCCAGTCCCACACTGATGCAGTCTTCAACGGCATGAAGGTTGACGCGAAGGGGAACCACCCGGTGCCCATCTCAAATTTCATGAACGCCCAGTGTAGGGACTTTCATCTCTTAGCGTGCCGTGTGCAGCTGGATGCTGACAGATCCTAGACTTCTCCGACATCACGATCGGTACCCCTCCGCAAGAGTTCAAGGTCGTTCTCGACACCGGCAGCTCCAACCTCTGGGTTCCCTCCTCCAAGTGCGGCTCCATAGCCTGCTATCTCCACTCCAAGTACGATGCAAGCTCCTCGTCGACGTACAAGAAGAATGGGACCAAGTTCGATATTCAATATGGCTCGGGCAGTCTCAGCGGGTTTGTTTCGCAGGACGTTGTGTCAATTGGCGACATCACTATCCAAGGCCAGGACTTCGCTGAAGCAACGAGCGAGCCTGGCCTTGCCTTCGCTTTTGGCAGATTTGATGGCATTCTCGGCCTAGGATATAAGGAAATCTCGGTCAACCGCATCGTCCCTCCATTCTACAAGATGATCGAGCAGAAGTTGATCGACGAGCCTGTCTTCGCTTTCTATCTTGCTGACACTGAGGGCCAATCGGAAGTCACGTTTGGTGGTGTTGACAAGAGCAAGTACACGGGCAAACTCACCACCATCCCCCTTCGACGTAGGGCATACTGGGAAGTTGATTTCGACTCTCTTTCCTACGGCGAGGACACCGCTGAGTTCGAGTCTACTGGTGTCATCCTTGACACTGGCACCTCTCTGATTGCTCTGCCTAGCGAGCTTGCTGAGATGTTGAATGCTCAGATTGGCGCGAAGAAAGGCTACAACGGACAGTATTCCATCGACTGTGCGAAGCGCGACAGCCTCAAGGACGTCATTTTCACGCTTGCCGGTCACGACTTCCCCCTGAGTCCCTATGAATACATCCTTGAGGTCTCTGGCAGCTGCATCTCATCGTTTATGGGCATGGATTTTCCACCTCCAACGGGACCCCTGGCAATCCTTGGGGATGCGTTCCTCCGGAGATATTACAGTGTTTATGATCTCGGTGCCAACACGGTTGGCATTGCCGAGGCGAAGAAATAGCCCTCCCCGTGGGATCGCGCGAAGAGGGACAAGCAGGCAGCGGCTGATTGGAAACTTTGAGACTACGAAGAAGAGGCAACAAACCGGGGCGTCGTGTATTTCATGGGTGCTGTTTGGACGCGAGGTATCGCAGTACTGCTTGTCTCGGTTTTGATTGATTCTGCTCTGCTTTTGTCCGCTAGCATAATGTACATCCGAGGACCACTACACTTTAACTAGTTTCCTTGTGTAAAGTAAAACTAAGTCACTCGCATCCGTCACCTGTCTCTTTTTTGCGGGTGATCCGACTGCAGCGGACATACGGATAGGAGGCGCTAGTACGTGGAGATATGATTGTGCATCCGGAAAACTGGTGACACGCGACCCCAAGAACTCATTTGACGGGCCTGTCGTTCGTCCCTCGTATCCTCTCTACCGATTTGGAGCTGAATCAGGAGTTGGACTATTCGTACGGATACAGCAAGTGTGAAACGAAGCCGGAGGCTGCCCCGTGCGCTGGGCCTGCCAGACGGCATCACGTGCCTCCACACGCCGCATGGGACCCAGTATTTTCCGGAAACGGCTCTAGCGCGAATTAGCCTCGCGCTGGCTTTTCGTAGCCAGACTCTGAGAAGTCGGCATTCTGGCTTTCCTCCCAGCACACAACGTTTGCACCCAGGGAAATGATCAGAAGGCGCCGAGTATTGAGAAAGGCGGACTTCGAATCAACCTCTGGAGTATTTTAAGAGTTGATGCGCCGGGTTTGGATGAATCTGTGCGCCTGACCCGCCGCCTTGACGACGACAAACTTTTTGGAGCTGGTACCAAGCACTGAGCATCCTCCTTTCGCGAACGCGATTCGGCGCGACAAGCCCGGGTCACCACCAGCCATCCCCCGCCATCCGCCGTGCAGCCAAAATCCACAGAATTCCGGCTGACTATCCCACTCTTCGCCCGGCATGGCTTCGCCGGATGTCGCTGCGGCCCCGGTCAACGGCGTCACTGCAGCGTCGCGTTCAGGCTCCCCTGCTTCGGTCAATTCGTCTACCAAACGGAAGCGCGATGCAACCGACGACGGCGACCGCGATGCCGGAATCAACGGCGGGGAAAGGCCCAAGCCCATCATCAATGGGATACACAAAACTCGTGACGAAAAGCCTATAATCCGCCAATTCTTTGATGTTTTGCAAAGGTAGGCGCTGCTCCGTCACCACTCTTTACCCAGCTCAACCCCCCTCGTCGCAATCCCATTAGCTCGGAGCTCCTAACTAACGGTGCCTTTGCAGCCTCGACCCTATTACCTCGGGCATTTTCAAGCGCCCGCTTCCCGATGCCTTTGTCGACGCTGAACCTTCAGCAAAGAGAGCGAAATCGGAAGACGGCAAAACTGCTTCTATTGCTAGTAAGATCACCGAACAAGCTTATGACAATCTAGAAGCCCTATTTCGCGATCTAGATCAAGCAACGAAAGCTCAAATCAAAGAGCTCGAATCGTCAACTTCAGAGGGTATCCCTGACGAGAATGACGAGGTCATCGCCAAGATCACAGCCTTCAAGGCCAAGGCATTCGACTTATGGAGACGAGAGGCGGCCTACCCCGGCCTCCCCAAGTTGCCTATCAATTCAGGCTTGCGAGAGCCAAACACTTCCAGGGTCGTGCTGACAGCCATCGGCCCCGCCCCGACACCGAAGCCGCTGTTTACCAGCTTGCAGTGGTCGAAGGCTGACGGTGTTGTAAAACCGATCGCGGAAGCCGCTCTCCCTGATGGAGTTTCCATATCGCAAATCCTGCCAGACGCAACACCTTCGACCGACAAGGGCGCTCGGGTGCCGACCTTGGGCGAGCTCTTCCCCTCCCCACGAAACCTTCCTCCATTACAACCTCCGAAGGCTCCCAAGAACACGACTAAGGGCAATGTCTTGAAGTTTTATCATCCGGAGCTGACGGAGAAGTCGAAATATCGAACAGGCACATACTTCTCACAAAATTTGACCGCAGGCCAATGGCTTGATTACAGCAACGCGACCCCCACGACCCATGCAAAGACAAAACAACGTGAGCGAGCTCAGAGTTTGGCAGGCCACAAACCGTCGCCCGAAGAACTTGAGATGCTGGAAATGGAAGCGCTCTTCCGCGGTGCATTTTCCAGCTTTGCGCCCTGCAAAGATGATTCCGCAGCTATGATCTCGTCTCGTCAGATGGGCCGCGTCTGGTGGTCACGGGTTGGTCAAAGAAGTTTCAACAAGCTCTTGGAATCGGAAACTCCGGAGGACGAAATTGCAGAGGAGGCTGCCCCCCAGCCGGAGGCGGGAGACTTTGACGAAGAGCGAGTCCAAGAGATGATTGACAACTGGGACGACACTCTAGTTGACCCAAGCCTGGACCAAGCCATCGGCAAGAAGACCGACGAGGACAAAGACACGGAGGATCTACTGGCAGAAATATCTGACATGATTGAGACGCTGCTGTCGCAACAACGCATCAGAAATCTTGCCATGCCGACCAGCCAGGACCGGCTCTCGGCCGACCCCGTCAATGGCGACATGCTTAGAAACGGCGCTCTGACACACCAGCCAAGCGAGGAAGAGATGCTCACTTATCAGGCTCTCAAGGCGCAGCTCGCCCTCGTCATCAGCAGCCTGCCGCCTTTTGCTGTGGCTCGGTTGAACTCGGACAAGCTTGAGGAGCTCGCCATCAGCACCCGGATCGAGGTGCGCACCGATGAGTACAAGGGTGTCATGGAAGAGGATGAACCAGCGCGTCTTGCCAGACAAGCTGCGCAGGCGGCCGCGACAGCGAACCAGCGCCAGCACCGAGTAGCGAGTGTTGGGTCCCCTACTCCGTACCCGCCTCAGTACCCCAACCAGTACAACCCAGGTGCCCGGCCAATTGGGAACACCCAGGTTTTCCCCCAAACCCCAGGTCGGCCCCAGGTTGCCCCCATGTACCAGCAGCGGCCGCCTGCTACCGCTCCCGTCCCGCAGGCACATTTCAACCAGAGGGCACAACCCCCGCCTCAATACCGAGCCCAGGGCCACGCCTTCGGACCGCAACTTGCCAAGTCGCAAACTCCGTATGGTCATTCTAATATGACCCAATACACGGCGAGCCCACAGACTCGGATGCCACAGCATCCCGGTTATGGCATGAGTCCTGCCGCGAGTCCCGGCCACCGGTATCCCCAGGGCTATCAACCTAGTTTCCAGCAGCCACACCAGCAGGTGCACCCACAACACATGCAGCATGCCGTCCATCAGCAGCAGCATCATCAACACCCTAGCCAGCAGTCGCCGCTGCCTCCCCAGACTCAACACTCCCCGGTGCATCCCCAAATAGCACAACATGCGCCGCAACATCAACAGCATGCCCAGCATCCACAACATCCTCAACAAGCGGCATTCGCACCTTATCCAAATGGCCAGCAGCAGATGACTCGAACTATGTCGCCGCAGGTCCCCCAAGCGCACTCCTATAGTCATACGCCAACACCGCCACAACAACACTCACAGCTGCCTCGGCCGCCATATGGAAGTCCAGGTATGCCGCCTAATACTGCACAGAGGCCGTATGGTGGTGCTCCGCAGGCCAACATGATGGTTCCCGGACGGCCCAGCAGTCTTAGCGGGTTTGCTACGGTTATGCCGGACGCACAGCATCGCCAGCTAATGGAGCAAGCAAGGGTTCGCGCCGACGCCGAGCAGAGAGTCAGCGGGCACATAAGCAAGGTTGCTGCAGGAGAGGGACCCGGCGTAGTTGGGCTTGCGGGAATCGGTCTTGGGGGCACGTTTGACGTGAATAAGATGGCAGCCAAAATGCAAATGGGCGTTGCCAACATGTCCCCGAACCAACGCGTCCTACATGGCGGGCCGAGCCCGGTCAATGGCGGGGTCGTGCCGGTACCCTCACCGAGCCCCGCAACACTACCCCAACATGGCGCTATGGGCGGACCTTCAGGGGCTCCACTCCATCACGGCGCGCCGAGCCCAGCTCTCGGCCAAGGGTTCAAGCCGCCTGCCCAACAGGCATAATGACCTCCTTCGCACATAGATAAGAGCCACGGCTTTATACTATGGATTTCAAGGGCGTTTGGAGCGAATTGTCCCTTGCGCTCTTTTTTAATAAAAAAAAGAATGCCTACATGAGAGATGTACGAGAACTGGGCCGGACACCGTCTGGATTGTTCGGCCCAACCGTGTCGTTTGTTTTGCACAGAGTGGGGGCAGACAGGTAGGCAGACAAGCGGGCTTCATCGATTATACTCCTTCTCGCTATCGCTGGGAGTATGCTTATGCTAGGTTCTGACTTGGTTCTGGTTTGGTTTGGTTTCGGTTCGGGAACAGCGAGGTCGGGTCTGTGTCTGGTCGGGGTGGACAGGGTTGCCAAGGAGTATAACTGTGCCATTAGTGTATAAATCGTTAAAAGGCTTTTCTATTTTTTGGTTCTCACGGATGCAAAGGTCTAGGTTTGGGGAGAAGATGGAAGCGAGAGCGAAAGCGAATTGTCCCTAGCCGGGATGGCATGGGAGGGTCTAGACAGGCAGTCAGGCAGAATAGGTTCAGCCGATTTGAATTTTCTTTCGTCTTTTTCATCGCATGAAGTTGGTGTTGTTGGCTGGAAGCGCGGGGTTGCCAACCCGACATTTCAAGTCAATATTCATCGCAGGGTGCTATCAACAACGGACACAAGACAACAGACCTTGGCATGTTTCGTTGCTCACACTCAGCTTCAGAGTCACGCGGCAATTCTAAGTTGGCCAGCGTCTCAGAAACCTCGGGAGACTTCAATTTTCTTTGTATTTTCAATGGCTCTGGTTGTGTTGTACTGCATTAAGAAGAGTTGGGTATCATTCTACCGACCGTAATCAATAATTTCTCTATTCAACCAGGGGTTGGGCGGATTGCATCCTTCAGCTGCTATTCACTTGGGCCGCTGTTGTAAAGACGCCCTGATGCTCTTCAACTCCTCCACCACATCTTCCTGAAACACGTCATACCTCTCCATATACAGCCTCCGCAGCTCAAAGGCCACCTCGATGGCGATTAAAATGATAATAATCCACTCCAGCCGGGTGCTGTGCTTCTCGCTTGACATCTTCTCACTGATGTCCAGCACTTGTTGCGCCACACCAACAACTTCTTGCGCATATGTCATCTTGTCATTCAAAGTCTTGATACGCACACCGACGTCAAGCGCCTTGCCGATCTTGGAGTAGTATGTCTCGAGTTTCTCCTCACTGTCCCAGAAAATGTCGGGCAGCGCGTCGGTCAGGTCGTTGTAGTGGTTCAACTGGCTGCGCAGGTTGAGCAGCTCGCCTGTCTTCTGCAGGATCAGTCCTCGCGACAGCGGAGCTTGGAGGCCTTGCGAGAGCTGGTCGGGGATATGTCGCGTGCTCTCGAGGTAGCGCGTCAGCGAGCTTTCCAGCACCGCCAACTTGGTACTTCGGGCGAGGCCTGACGAGAAGGCAATCTTGGCCAGCGTTGTGTCCAGTCGATCGCCCGCCTCCAGCTCGCGCCGCGTGCCCAACACCACCACGTCCCCGCTTACCCGGCTCTGCTCCTGTTCAGGGTCTGCCACAAAGTCCAAGTCCTCCACTTCCTTGTCTGCAACAAACGGCCCCTCCGCTGCCGGTAGGAGCAAGTTGGTTGACAAGGCGCTGACCACATCCGGGGGCAATGCCCACGTCACGACTGTTCCCGACGGGAACACAAATATATCCCCTTGGTTGAGGCCGCGCGCGTGCACCACCTCGTTGACTTCAAAGCCCGTACCGTCGGGATCGAGCTCGAAGCCGTGGTTCGCCAGCAGCGAAGCGACAATATCCATGTCGAACGACTCGGCAATGCACACGGCACTGAGCAAAGATCCGCCATCGCTAGTCTCGGTTGTCTTTGGAGGTGGAGGTGTCGTTTTGGTTGCCGCTACGCCCGGCACGCCCTTTTGCGCAACGATGGCTACGCGGTGCAAAGAGTTTTTCAGTGGCGGTTTGCGCTTGCTGGGCGGAGAGCGGTCGCCGAGCTTTCGGTCGGCCGTCGGCGAGGGGTTGCCGTTGCCATTACCGCTGCCGTGACCGTTCTCATAGCGGGAGTGGGGCGACTTTCCATCCTGTTGGAGGAAGACATTCGAGGTGAAGAAATTGCGGCGACGGGGAAATTGAATTGGGACCGTTATGTGGAAATTTCGACGAGTGAGCAGCTGCGGTCGTGAGAGCCATGTTGTGTAGCTGCGGGTGTTGATGATGCCAATAACGCGAGGGGCAGACCCTAGATTTAGCACGACCGATTTTATCATTGTGACGATTCCATTGGGTATTTTTTTTTTCGGCTGGTTGCAGACCACTAGCTGGGTCTTGTGGGAGCTTTCTCAGGGGAAACGTTTTTCTCGGCCCATTTTGTGACTGTTGGTTGATGCAAGAAAATCAGTGACGTATCGGCGCCTATGGTCAAGTTCCCTGGAGCTTGGACCGCTTGGCGACACCAATGCACAAGGTGTTCTTGAAATCTCCCTCCAAAGATCAAAGACACGACGACGATACGCACTCACTGGCGGCTCAACAACATGGACTACGATATTCGAGTTGAGGACTACCTTGACGACAAGCTGCAGTCGACGGGGGATTTTGAGCATCTGGACACTTTACTCAGCAGCGTCGAGCTACAGCGAAGCCAGCTTCAATCGCAACTTGACGATGCCACGCGCGAGCTCGAGGAGGCGCGTCGATCCGCCCAGGACCGTCATGCTGCCCTTGCCGCCCAGATTGACGAGTTCCAGAAACTGCAGAACAGTATCGATCTTCGTCTTCAGATTGTTGCCCAGTCTGACGCTCCCGACGAGGCCATCCGTCGTCTCGAACCGCCCATGAAGAAGTTGCACCGAGTCGACCTCGCTCACAAGTACCTCGTCCTCTTGCACTATGTCGATAACTTGCGCTGGGAAGCACGCTCCTGTCTTCCTGAAAGCCCCAAGGCAGCCTTGGATCCATACACAAAATTGAAGCAGCTGTCACTGCGGCTCAATGAGCTACAGCTCCATGCTGATGGTGCTGCTGTCCACCTAGTCAGCTATGTCGAGTCGGCGGCTGTGGGTCTGTGGGATGAGATGAAGAAAACCATGTCGGACGAGTTGCAAGTTGTCCTGAACAAGCGAGGCTGGCCTAACGTGGACCCGGATTCCGATGTCGATGAGGAATGGCTGCAGTGCTTTGAGAAGCTCGTCGACCTGCAGGTACCCGAAGTCCTCTACTCTCCTGAGGTTGTCGAGCTCTTGCCCGTGAACGTCATGGCTCATATCTTCGTCAAGGAATTCCGTTTCCACTTTATGAGTGACAGGCCGACCAGCAATCCCGAACTCATCGGCGCTCACTGTTTTCCCTGGTTTCTCGCCCTCATTGAAAAGTGGGAGAGCTTCTTCAGAGATAACTTCAGTTCGATACTAGCAGCGAAGTTCAACCAAACGGAAATCTCGCGAAAGATGGTTTACATGGACCCTGTGTGTGCCTTCATCAGCTCCATGCTTCCAGTCATGAGGGAAAAGATCACGCTGGTCATGGGTGATGCGATCAAGAACCTGGCTTTCCTCAGCGAGCTGATCTCCCAGATCATGACCTTTGACGAGAATATCCGCTCAATGTACAGTTATGACGGCGGCAACACCGAGGACGGCTGGGAAGGACTGACATCGGAGGTTCTGGATGTCCACTTCGTCACATGGCTGGAAGTAGAAAAGGCGTTTGCTCTAGAGAGGTTTCAAGGTATTATGGCATCGCCCGAGGCAAGAAATATTGACTACGACTCTGCCGCCGCTGGCAAGACGAAACCCACGTATGCCGCCGTGCGGGTCATGGATTTACTGAGATCGGTCACGACACGGTATGAGCGTATTAGGCGCTTCTCCCACAAGCTCCGCTTTCTCATTGATATTCAAATCATTATCCTGGATGAGTACCACAACTATCTGAGAGGCTCCTTAGAAGCCTATCTTAGCATAACTTCCACTGTTGGTCGAGCTTTTGGTGTCTCCAAAGAGCAGCTGGCTGCCTTAGAAGGTACTGGAGCGCTCGAAACCTTGTGCAAGGTATACGGCAGCGCGGACCATGTGGTCAATTCGCTAAATGACTGGAGCAACGAAGAGGTAGGCCATCCTTTCCCTTCTGAACTATCGTTTGTTTTTGACCCATATGATAGTTCTTCATTGTGCTCTGGGACCAGTTCCAAGCAAGGGCCAGAAAGAACAATGACCAAAACAATCTTGCCGGCGGCATGAGCTACGATCAAGTGAAGGATCGCACTTCGTCAGCTGTTGGGACAGAAGAAGACAGCGGCGCTCTTTTCGACGAGACCATTGCAGCGTACAGTGCTAGGCGGAAGCGAGCCGAAGAGTTTCTCTCTGAAGCGCTCGTTGACTCTCACCGGAAGATTTTCCGAGCCTACCTCTCGCGACCGCAGTGGACTACTATCGCCGATGATACCGATTCGTACCAGTTAGCTATAACTCCCGAACTAGAAGAGCCACTGAGGGTGAGTCTTGACCATGGTAGGGAGATGGGCCAGGCTGCTGACTGCGATCAGGTCCTCAAACGGGACTTTGACTTTCTCTGCCGAGCACTCGGAACGGCTGCTTTTCGGCGCGTATGGCGCGTTGCGCTCGAGAAGCTGAACGCCTTGCTATGGAACGATGTGCTCATGAGCAATAAGTTTACCACCTCGGGGGCTTCCCAGTTCATTCAGGATGTCCGTGCCATCACTGCACTCATTGAGCGCTACATTCCCGACGGGTCAAGCTCGCTGGGTAGCCTCTGTGAAGCGCTCCAGCTGCTGAACCTTCCTATTGAGGCCAAAGAAGAAAACATGACGTCACTCAGAGAGGTCGCGGACCTGGTCTTTACGGACAATGCGGAAGCAAAGAGTGTTTTGGACCGGTTGGAAATCGATATGTTAACACCTGCCAACGCCAGACAGATATTGCAGCACAGGGTTGAAATCGCCGAGTAAAGTACTTCGTAGAGCAACAGGAACTCGAGCCTCGACACATCACCCAGTTTACAAGACCAAAGAAAGATATCGGAAAAGTTTGAATGAATAAAAAAAACATGTCTCTTTTAGTTGTTTTGCCGCTTATGTTCCGTACTTGCCCCCATCACAGACCTGTTGAAGGGTTCCCTGTTGTTCTCGGCAGTCCCCTTCTTGACTTTAGTTGATCGCCCGCATGGTTGCCTCTACTACCGCAAAGGTACCAGCGCTGACAGGCATGGCTCGCAATAGAGTCGGCCCAATGCCCTTCCAAAACCCTCTAATGCCTTCTACCCGCCACGTCTGCGCGAAGCAATCCCGCATCGTCTTGTACCGCTGGCTCGCGCCAAACCCATCCGTCTGCATCTTACTCTTGACCACATCCAACGGATAGCTCGTTAACCAGAGCGCCTCGCCGGCCAACCCACCGTAAAACGCAACCTTGTACGCAGGCACATCCTTGCGCTCAATCTTGTTCCTCGCCGCATCGGCATTCATCAGCCATTCAAACGCCAGAAACCAAACTCCATACGCCTGTGCCTCACGCAGCACAGTAACCGCCTCCCCACGATACACGCCGCCCAACACGCCGCCCTGAGCGCTCAGCTTGCGTACACAGTCCCACGGCCCAGAATACAACCTTGCCGCCCCGTGTGGCTGCGTCTGTAGCCGGATACGCACGTGCTCAATGGGGCCGGAGATGACGCTGTTCGCCACGCCGGCAAACGCCCCCGCAGCATAGTACTCCGCGTAGGAGAGGGGCCGTCCGGCATTCCGCTCCTCGAGGGCGCGGCGGGCGGAATGGAATGCCCCGAACTGGATGGATACGCATGCGCCGATGCCCAGGAGCGGGGTCAAAGTGCCTTTGTAGAAAGCGAGAGGGCCCTCGTGCTTCCAGATGGAGGTGGCAGCGGAGAGGGCGGAGGGGTAGGATGTGCTGGTTTGGAGACGGACTTTGACTATGTCAAAGGGTTGACCTGGGGAAGGGTTTAGTGACTTGAGGAGGAAGGGGCTGAAGAAATATTACCAATGAGAACTTGGGCTATCCCACCGGCGGCACCGGAGAATAGGTCCTTGGCGGTTTGGAGAGTGCTGGATGTTTCCTGGATAGCGCCGGCTCCGGTGCCGGCCTCGATGGCGGGATCGGCCATGGTATTGAGTGAAGGAGTGAT
>Ga0247760_1001382_pt1 | contig 22681 bp, 18 predicted proteins | sample UWRJL171409R4_FD_179936 | JGI IMG/M metagenome (GOLD analysis project Ga0247760, IMG submission 179936) | Plant litter microbial communities from Arlington Agricultural Research Station in Wisconsin, United States - UWRJ-L171-409R-4 | ecosystem: Environmental > Terrestrial > Plant litter >... | reverse complement strand
GTCGAGCGAGCGGATCGAAGGCACGCTCAGTCATCCCCTCGCCCGCGGCCAAAACTCGCTCGTAGCCGGCGCGCAAAAGCTGATCGCGCTCAGCCCCGAGCCCGATCACGCCGCGCTCAGTGACTACTGTGAAGCGCTCGACAGCCAGGAGTACCCAGCCGCCAAGCGCGCGCTCGATGCAGCGCGCCTCGCCTTCTCGCTGCCCGAATTACGCGCCTACGTCTCGCGCGGAAAAAAATCGCTCGGCATGCGCGGCTACGAAGGAAAACCGCCCTACATCTTGCTCGGGAACGCGCACTTGGACCACACCTCGGCGTTTTGCATGACCGAAGCCGAGCTCGCCTTCGCGATCGGCGCGGAGGCTCTGCACTTGAAGCTCGGACAGGCGCGCCTGACTTCGAATGAGGTCTGGGCCGGCGCCTTTGCGCGGACCCGCAGCGGCGTGGAGCTCGCGCTCGGCCTCCTGCCGCTGCTCAAGGGCATCCCGCTGGCCGCTTCGGCGGCGAAGTTCTTGGAAAAAATCCCCGAGCCCGCGCTGCGGCGCGGACTCGACGCGCTTGTTCGCATCGAACACGGCAAACGTCAGACGGCGGCCCCGCTCAGCGCGCCCCCGAGCGCGCTCTCGCACATCAACGAACACCTAGTCGCCGCGCATCGCCTAATGCAGATGAGCGCCGACCGCGCCGGCCTAGTGCTCTCCGGCGATCTACGCTCGAGCCTACGCGGCCTGCTCCTGGTGCGCCCCGACACCCGCACCGTGCTCGATGCCATGGCCGAGCAAGACGTCGTAAGCGTCTTGCTCGAAAGCGAAATCGAGCCCGCCCTACGCAGCGATCTCATCGTACGCATCGCCGCTCTCCTGCACTTCTACGTCAGCGACGACTACCCCACCCTACGCCGAGCACTGCACTAAGCTCCTGTGAGTAAGCAGCTCGAACGCGATTTTTTCAGGAGGGGGGCGATCGCGATCCGGCAGCGCACCTCGATGGGGTGAGGTGTTCTCGACTCAGTGGCGTGGCGCGGGACGGCGCGGGCCAAGGCGCACGGGCGCACGGATAGCGCCAGCGAGCGCGGCGGGCCGCGGACGCGAGGATGCGAGGGCCGCGCACGCGACGATGCGAGGGACCCGCACGCGAGGATGCGAGGGACCCGCACGCGACGATGCGAGGGACGCGCACGCGACGATGCGAGGGACGCGCACGCGACGATGCGAGGGACGCGCACGCGAGGACAGCGCGCGGGCGCGAGGACAGCGCGCGGGCGCGAGGACAGCGGACGGGCGCCTCATTGAAAGCGGACGGCGCGGGCGAAGGCGCGACAAAGGCGAAGGCTCGTCGGCGCGAAGGCCGCGGCAGCGAGGGCCGCGGCAGCGAGGGCCGCGGGCACGAGAGCCGCGGGCGCGAGGACGGCGGCCGCAAGGACGGGCAGGCGAACGTGCGAGGGCGAGGGCGAGGGCAGGGCCGCGGGCACGAGAGCCGCGGGCGCGAGGACGGGCAGGCGCAAGGGTCGCGGCAGCGAGGGCCGCGGGCACGAGAGCCGCGGGCGCGAGAGCCGCGGGCAAACGGGCAGGCGCACGGGTCGCCGCAGCGAGAGCCGCGGGCACGAGGACGGGCAGGCGAAGGTGCGAGGACGCGAGGGACGCGGACGCGAGGACGCGAGGACGCGAGGACGCGAGGGACGCGGACGCGAGGACGCGAGGACGCGAGGACGCGAGGGACGCGGACGCGAGGACGCGAGGACGCGAGGGACGCGGACGCGAGGACGCGAGGACGCGGACGCGAGGACGCGGACGCGAGGACGCGAGGACGGGCGGGCGGACGTCCTCATTGAGTTCGAACGGTCCGAGAGACGATTTGATCGCCGGCCGCGGGCGAGAGGGCGCGCGAGTACGATCTGAAGCTGGTGATCGTCGCGTTCGGTGACTTCACCAGGTGGAGTCGCCGACGTTTAGTGCGTGAAGCCGCGCTTGGGTTCGTTGCAGGGCGTGGCGCTTTCAGGATCGCCGCTGAGGGAATGTTTCGACGGGCTGCGCCTCGGCAACTTGCGTGCGTGCTCACAAGTGATTCGCGCGCATCGGGTGTGGCGCGTGAACAACGAGGACCGGGAAGCGCGCATCACTTTTTCGCCCGCCTGAAGTGAGTCGGCGGCTAGAGTGGTTGATCACTTGCAGGTCTGAGGCGGCGGGTGAAATCGTTGTCAGGAGCGAATTGCCTTTCGTGAGTTTGAGGCTATTTTTACGCTCAATCAGCTCCGATTGCGGCGCCACGGGGAATGTCGAGGGCGCTCTTGGGGATGGTGAGCTGGATATGCCGGCGTGCGGACGCGGCTAAGTCGAGAACACCGCTGACTGTGAGGTGCGTTGCTGGCTCGCGATCGCCCCCCTCCGGTAACGGCCACGGCGGTTTCATCGTGCCACGGCGGCTGCCATGCCCGCTCGAGTCATCCGTGCGCGCGCATCGACCGTGCCGATCCGGACGAACAGGACGACTTCAGACGAGGACCATTTCAGAACGAGAACGGCTTCGGAACGAAGACGACTTCAGAACGAGAACGGCTTCGGAATGAGGACGACTTCGGAATCCTTCTGCAGGTTTTTCTGCGCGTAGTCGAGGTACGCGCTCGCGAGCTCGCTCTGCTTGGGATAGTCCGGGTTGCGCGTCAGCACCTGGTCGAAGGCTCGGCGCATGCCTTCCAGATCGCCGTGCTCGCGCGCCGCGGCGCCGGCCTCGTACAGCTTCGCGACTTCGGCTGAGCGCAGGCGGTCGAACTCGCCGAACAGCTGGCGCGCGGTGCGCTCCCAATTCCAATCGCGCGGTGGCTTCTTGCCGACCACGGTCTCGTACGTGTCGCGGAGCTGCCAGGCGCCTACCTCGCCCAGCATGGCGATCGCTTGGCGCGAGGCCTCACGCACCTGCGCGCGCTCGCTGTTGGAAAACGAGACCACGATCCGCGCCGCGTCCGGATCTCGCACCCGCCCATAGGCGCGCAGCACATCGGACAGAACCTGCAGATCCGTCATCTGCACGGCCTCGCTCGGGATGGCCTTGCCCAGCGCATCCAGCTCACGCGCCGACCATTTGACGATCTTTTCGGCCGGGTGACGGCGAGCTTCGATCAGCGCCGGCACGGCGCGATCGCCCAGCGCTTCGAGCTGCAGCTGGGTATCGACTCGCAAGAATTCGCCGTAACGTACGTACACGTCGATCAAGCCGCGCACGGCCTCGACAGTGCCGATCTGCGCCAGCATGCGGCTCTCGGCCAGCACCGAGGCCAAGCTGCACCACAGCTTCGACTTGGGTTCGGCGTGCTCGATCGCCATCTCGAAGTAGTCGGGCGTCTTGACCCGGCCTCGCTTGCCGTCCGCGGCCTGCTCGTCACGCGCGTCGTCGCGGCCCTTCTTGCGGATCTTGAGCAGCAGCTCCTTCAGCTGGTCGTGCTTGGTGCTCTCGGCAATCGAAGCCAGTCGAAAGCGCAGCGCGGGGACGGCTTTGGGCGTCACCTCCAACACCTCACGCCGCGCGGCGTCGCGCTCGGCTTCGTCAGCCGAGCACAGCTTGCTGAGCCGCGCGTCTAGCTCCTCCAGCTCCGCGGGCGTCGGGCGAGGCAGCTCCAGGCTGGGAATGGCCGGCAATTCCGGCAAGTGCTCGCTGAGCTTGGGCGCACCCTGGGCGTGGCACGGCGCTGCGCTGAGCCAGCTGTAACCGAGCGCGAGCGAACCAGCCAGCGCCCAGGAGAAGCCGCGGCGCGTGGCGCGCTGTTCAATCCGTGATGCGAAAATCGGGGAAGTCACCGGTGAAGCTGCGCCAGCGCGTGTCGACGCGATCCACGCGCGCCGCGCCGGGCCCTTTTTGCGCCCAACCATAGAGCTCGCGGATCGCGACCTCTTCACCCTCTGCCACGATCTCGACCGAGCCGTCGGCGCGATTCTTTACCCAGCCGGTCAGACCGAGTCGCCTCGCCTCGCGCTGCGCCGACGCGCGGAAGTAGACGCCTTGAACGCGACCACGCACCATCAACTGAAGCTGCTTCAAGGCCATTTCTTCCTCCCGGCCGCGAGGACCGTGCACGGTCTCCGGCCGAGTTTTGCACAGTGTAGCCGAGAGCGTCTTGCCTCGGGTCGACAGTCTCGCAATTCTCGATACTTTTACGGTGCTGCGCTCGTGCAGGGAGCAGCCCGATCCGCACATTATTGCGGAAGTGTGCCGTTATTCCCGCGGTAAGACATTTGGCTGACTGCCCGGCTTCCAGACGAGTCTATGGATCTGGGCCAGGGTTCGTGGTTCGATCGCTGCGTGAGCACGGGGAGCGAAACCATCCAAAACGTCCCCGATGGGCCGTCTTTGGACCCGACCGAAGCGCTTCGCCACGAACGGCGAATCTCGGCGGCGCTGCGCGAGGTCGGGGTCGCGCTCGGAACGACCTTCGACCTCGACGATTTGCTCGAGCTGATCTTGAGCAAGCTGACCGAGTTGGTCGAAGCCGACCGCGCCACGCTGTACTTGTTGGATGAGGGCAAGAAGGAGCTCGTCAGCCGCTTGGTCGTGGGCGACAAAGTGCGCTCGATCCGCATGAAGCTCGGCCACGGCATCCCGGGCATGGTGGCGCAGACCGGAAAATCGATTCGGATCCGGGACGCCTACACGGATCCCCAGTTCGAGCGCGATTGGGACGTGCTGACCGGCTACCGCACGAAGAGCATGTTGGTCGCGCCGCTCAAGAACCACTTGGGGCGGACGATCGGCGTGATCCAGGTCCTGAACAAGAAGTGCGGTCAAGAGTTCACCAGCGATGACGAATCGATCCTGTCCGCGCTCAGCACTCAAGCAGCGGTGGCGATCGACAATTCTCGGCTGTTCTTGTCCTTGATCCAAAAGAACAAGCAGCTGCTCGACACCACCGACCAGCTCGAGCGAAAGCTGCAAGATCTCTCGCTCTTGTTCGAGCTCGAACGCCGCACCGCCCGCGCTACCACGCTCGAGGAGCTTTCGCTCGCCGTACTCGGTCAATGTGCGGCCGCCTGTGAGGCGCGTGGCGCCGGGCTTTTGCTGTCCGAAGAGGACTCGGGAGATCTGGTCGAATACCTGTTCGACAGCCAAAACTCGGCTGAGCTTCGGCGCATCGGCGTGAAATCGCGCGAAGGCTTCTTGGGCGCAGCGATGGCCGAAGAGCAGATCCTGTCTCTGGAGCACGCCGACAGCGACCCGCGCTGGTCCGAGCACATCGAAGGCAGCTTCGGCTTTCCGGTCACTACGGTGCTGGCCGTGCCGCTCGAAGGCGAAAGCGCCCCGCTCGGCGCGATCGGTTTGTTTTCCCACGAAGACGGCGGCTCGTTCGATGAAGCGGACGTATCTCTCTTGCGCCTGGTCAGCGCCAACGTTTCGACCGCGGTGCGTTTGTTCAACGCCAACCGCAGCCGTGAGCGAAGCCAGCGCCTGACCTCGATCGGCCGGCTCTTGTCGCAAGTGATTCACGATTTCAAATCACCGATGAGCGTGATCAGTGGCTACGCGCAGCTGATGGCCGACGCCGACGATCGCCAAGTGCGCGCCGAGTACTCCGAAGAGATCCTGAAGCAATTCGATCTGCTCACGGCCATGCAGCGAGAGGTCTTGGAGTTTGCGCGCGGTGAGAAGACCGTGTTCGTGCGCAAGGTCTACCTGAACAAGTTCTTCGCCGATGTTCGCCGGCAATTGGCCCTCGAAATCACGGGAAAACCCGTAGAGTTGCTGTTTCAAGTCGACACCAAGCTGGTCGCTCGCTTCGACGAAGGCCGCCTGGCGCGCGTGATCCACAACTTGGCTCGCAACGCGATCGAGGCCATGGGCGAAGCCGGCGGCGTGCTCACCATCGGCGCTCGCCTGGAGGGACAAGAGCTGGTGATCTCGGTGCAAGACACTGGGCCCGGCATCCCCGCCGCTATCGAGGGCCAGCTGTTTCAATCGTTCGTGACCATGGGCAAGGCGGGGGGTACGGGGCTCGGCCTGGCGATCGTGAAGAAGATCGTCGAAGAGCACGGCGGCACGGTGTCGGTGACGTCCTCGAGCGCAGGAGCGACCTTCGAGCTGCGCTTGCCGCAGACCGGCCCCAGGCCGGACAAGCCGAGCCTGGACAAGTCGGGCTCGGACAAGCCGAGCTTGGACAAGCCGAGCTCGGGCAAGCGACCGAGCTCGCGAAAGTCGAACCGGCCGGGTAAGGGAACTCAGGTCAAGAGCCCCGTACGGTGACGAGATGAGTGGTTCGCCGCGCCTGCCGCTCTTGCAAAGTGCTCAGAAAGCGCTCGAAACCTGCGGTTATTGCCCCAAGCTTTGCCGCAGCACCTGCCCGGTGTCGAACGTGGAAGCGCGCGAAGCCCTGATTCCATGGGCAAAAATGTCTGCGGCGTGGCTCAGCGCGCGCGGTGACCAGCCCGCCGATCGCGACACTGCACAGACGGGCTGGGGCTGCAGCGGCTGTCACCGTTGCACCGACTTTTGTGAGCACAAGAACCCGGTCGCCGACACGCTGTATGCGGCGCGAGCTGAATATCGCGACGCGGGCCTCGCGCCCGAGGCGGTCCAGCACAGCGAGGGCCGTCAAGCGTTGCGTATCGGCGAAGCGGGCGCCACGCTGAGCGAGCTCGCGCGCGAGCCCGGTGTGCGCGCTGACGCCAAGGTCGCGCTTTTGGTCGGCTGCGCGTACCTGCGTAAGGCACGCTCGGAGGCGCGCGCCATGCTGCGCTCGGTCGTGGCTCTGCTCGGGCCCGTGCGGCTGGTGTCGGGCTGCTGCGGCGCGCCGCTATTGCACGCCGGGGATCGAGCGGGCGCAGACGCCGCGCGAGCGCGGATCGAAGAGCAGGCGCGGAGCGCGCACTCATTCGTGGTCGGTGATCCGGGCTGCGCGCTCTCGCTCGCCGGCACGCGCGCTGTGCCGTTCGTGCGGCTGGCGGCCGACCATGCCGAGCGATTGCGGAAAATCCCCGGGTTTGGTGAAGAAGCGCAGGTTCGCTTTCACGACCCATGCGCGCTCGGGCGCGGCTTGGGCGAGTACGAAGCGCCGCGCGTCGTGCTCGCGCGCGCCTTGGGCCGAAAGCCCGACGAGTTCGCAGAGCGGCGTGAGCTCGCGGAGTGTTCTGGCGCGGGCGCGCTCTTGCCCATCTCGATGCCGGAGAGCTCTGCACGGATCGCGGAGCTACGGCTGCAGGCGCACGAGCGAGCGGGTGGCGGCACGTTGGTGACGGCGTGCGCCTCGAGCCTGCGTCGCTTCCGAGCGCAGGGCACGCCCGCCGTGGACATCGCGAGCATCGTGGCGCAAAGTCTCGATCTGCCGCATGAGTGACCGAAAGCGCACCGTCGCTACGCGCGTGCTCGGGTCGTACGCGCTGATCATGATCGCCTTCGCGTTGGCAGCGGGTTGGAGCGTGGTCGCACAACGCAACGCGGCCGCGGAGGCACGCCTGATGCGTCGCGGCTATTTCCCGCTCGCGCTCTCGGTCCACGATCTGGTGGCCAAGCAGGACACCTGGAACACCCAGCTCAATCACGCCACCGCCGCCCGCAACCCGCGAGACATTCGGATTTGGTTCGATTTGGCGCTGCGCATCGGCCGGCCGCGCATGTTCAACGAGGTCCGCGCGGCCATTGCGCTGGCCTTCGCGGCCTCCACTGATCCGAGCGCGCGCGCCGTGGGCAAGGAATTGTCCGCGGAGATCAGCGGCATCGAGAGCTATTTGTCGGGTGATTCCGAGCGCGTGAGCCGCCTGTTCGAGGCGCTCGAGCGTCGCGACGAGGCGGGCGCAGAGGCCTTGCGCGATGAACTCGTGACCCGTGGCTCGCAAAGCTCCAAGCGGCTCAATCAGCTCGAGCAGCACGCGCTGCGCAACGTGGATCTGTTGCTCGACCTCGCGCGAGCGCGTGAGATTTCGGCGATCCGCCTGCTGGTGGCGCTGGCGGCGCTCACGGCCTTGGTCGGCGTGGCCATGGCGCTGTACGCCCGGCGCGTGTTGAAGCCGCTCGCGCAGGTGACCGAGCGCGCCAAGGCCGTGGCCAGCGGCGACTTGAAACCGCGCCAGGCCGTGGCCTCGAACGACGAAATTGGCGAACTCGCGGCCACCTTCGAAGGCATGGTGTCAGCCATTGCGCGCGCCAACGAAGAGCTGCTCGCGACCGAGCGCTTGGCGACGATCGGCAAGATGGCCGCGCACGTCACGCACGAGATCCGAAATCCGCTCTCGTCGATGGCGCTGAACGTGGAGCTCTTGGAGGATGACCTAGCCGGCGCCAGCGAAGAATCCCGCGAGCTTTTGCGAGCAATTCGCCGCGAAGTGGAGCGACTCACCGAGCTCAGCGGGCAATATTTGTCCTTCGCGCGCCGCGGCCCGCAGCGCCTGGAAGTGGAAGATCTACGCGAGGTCGTGGGCGAGGCCGCCGAATTCATGCGCCGCGAGCTGGAGCAGCAAGGGGTCTCTCTCGAACTTCACAACGCGACCGTGCCGGTGCCCGCCACCGTCGACGAAGCGCAGATCAAGCAGGCCTTGTACAACCTGATGCGCAACGCGCGTGAAGCCATGCCGAGCGGCGGAAAGGTCACGGTCTCGGTCAGCGCTGGCGTGGGCGGCGGCTCGGACGTCATCGTAGAAGACGAAGGCGTGGGCCTCGACGAAGCGACTCGAGCGCGCTTGTTCGAACCGTTTTTCACGACCAAGAGCAACGGCACTGGTCTCGGCTTGGCGATCACGCGCCAGATCATCGAGGCGCACGGCGGCAGCATCGCGTTCGAGCCGAAAGAGCCACGTGGAACGCGGATTTGGATCCATTTGGGCGATCGCTCGGCTGCGGCTTAGTCAGCGACGGCTGCTGCCCGGGTCGGGGATCACTCGGGCGATGCTAAAGAAGAAAAGGCCGGTGCGTTGACCGCGCTGCGTGTGAACCTACCAGCTTGAAGCGAGGATGTTTCGAGCTGCTCTGCCGTCTTGGTTGGCTGCCTCGCAGCTACTCGCGTGCACCAGTGCGGCGTGACAGAAGAGAAACTCAGCGCGGCAGCGAGGTGCGACGCTGGGTTGCGATCGCCCCCCTCTCGGAAGATCGAAGATCGGGCACGAGTACGGGCAGGAATTAACCCGCGATGCGCTCGGCTTCGTCGAGACGCGCGTTGATCAGCTTCACTAAGATCGCCCGTAGGGCCTGCACGGCGCGGCCGCGGTGGCTGATCTGGTTTTTTTCTGCTTCGGACAGCTCGGCCATGGCTTTGCCGTCTTGGCCGCTGACCAAAAACAGCGGGTCGTAGCCGAAGCCGCCGCTCCCGCGTGGGGCGCGGGCGATGCTGCCCTCGCAGCTGCCTTCGGCGATGTGTAAATCCGATTCGTGCCACGGATCGACTAGCGCGAGCACGCAGCGGAAGCGCGCGCCGCGCGCGCCTTCTTCGATCTCCGAAAGCTCGCGCAGTAGGGCGGCGTTATTTTCGGCGTCGGTCGCGCGCTCGTGGGCGAAGCGGGCCGAGCGCACTCCGGGCCGTCCGCCCAAGGCGTCGACTTCGAGCCCGCTGTCGTCGGCCAGCGCGATCGTGCGTGTGGCGCGCGCGATCGCGCGTGCCTTGATCAGCGCGTTGGCTTCGAACGTCGCGCCGTCTTCGACGATCGTCGGTTGCTCGCCCAGCAGCTCGGCCGCCGAGCGCAGTTGCACCGGCAAATCAGCGAGCAGCGCGCGAAGCTCGACGAGCTTGCCGTGGTTCGAGGTCGCGAGCACGATCGTCAGTAGTTCTTGCATGGGCTCAGTGCTGGCTGCCGAAGAGGTCGAAGTGTCCGCCCAAGGTAAACGTCGCCCAGGCGTGGGCGTCCGTGTGATCGACGGGCGTGGTTGCGTTTCGGATCTCGCCGTTCGAGACGGTTTCGACCGTTCCGAAGGAGCCCAAGCCGATCGTGGCCATCGGCGAGAGCGTGACGATCTTGTTCAAACGAAAGTCCGCGCCGAGGCCGAGCCGGGTTTCGAACGGCGCGTCAGTGAATTGGATCTCTTCGCCGTTGGCGAACTTGCTGCGCGCGCGCCGGTAGCCGATGGCAAGCTCGGTGACGAAGCCGATCTGATCCGGATCGGACGACGCTCGCACGCCGACGCCATAGAAATCGGTGTCACCGTGGTCGGCCTTGCCGTTCAGGCTGGTGAACTGGTCACCATTGCCGGACCCGAGAAAGGCATGCTCCCAAACCGCGAACAGGCTGTAGTTGCGCGATAGCCGCGCGCCAGCGTTCAGCTCGAACATCGGCCCCGAAGAGGCGTAGTCGCTCCACGGCACACCGACGACGCCCGCTTTGGTCGGGCGCGCCCAGACGTCACCGAACGGAATGAACCAGCCAACGCGTGCCCCGAGCAAGAGAGCGGTGCGCGGCGCGAGGTGACGCGGTTCGGGAGGTGGTGGCGGATCGCCGGCAAAGTACCCGGGCGGCAGAGGTTCGTAGATTTGGCTGCCGTAGGGCGGCGGTGGGGGCGGACCGGGCGGACCGGGGGGCGCGCCGGCGACCTCGGGGGGCGCGCCGGGGGCAGCGCTGGTGGGCGGGGGCGCTGAGAAACCGGGTTCTACGTAGTATTCGGGGGGCGGGTTGGCGCCGGGTTTGGGCGCGGGAGCAGGGGCGGGCGCCGCGGGCGCTGCGGGAGCCGCGGGCGCCGCGGGCGCTGCGGGAGCCGCGGGAGCAGGGGCGGGCGCCGCGGGCGCCGCGGGAGCAGGGGCGGGCGCCGCGGGAGCGGCGGGCGCGGGTTTGGGAGCGGCTGGTTCGGCGGCGTGGGCAGATCCGGAAACCAGAAGGAGGGCAGAGAGCGCATGGCTCGCGCGACGCATTTGCCCACGATAGCACGCACTTTGCCCCACAGATTGACCCCTCACCGAACGCCATGCTAAGCGACCGCCGCTCTCGTTCCTACGCGAGCATTTGTGCAGCAAGACTGGAAAGGTGTCGGCCGGTACGGAACTGTCGGCCTCGAGTTCGCGGCCAGCGTTTTGCTCGGCCTTTGGCTCGGGCAGTGGGCAGACAAGAAGTACGGCACGCACGGCATCTTCACCCTGGTCGGGTTGGCATACGGGTTCGCTGCTGGAGCCCGCTTCGTCTGGCGAGCGCTGAAGAGCGCGAACCGCGAGGCAGAAGCTCAAGAAGAAGCAGATCGAGAAGCGCGGAAGAAGTTCAATGAACACGGCGACGGAAAGCACTGACCCGAACGGAATCGCGAGCGCGATTTGGTCGGTGGCGATCGTTGGCGCGCTGTTCACGCTTGCGGCGCCCACGCTGCTCGGCAGCGGCAGCCGCGTGAGCGTGGCGCTCGGCGCGCTGCTCGCGATGGGTAACCTTTGGGCCATCTCGCGCACGGTGCGCGGCTTCTTGCATCCCGCTGGCGCGCGCTCCCCTTGGATCTCGCTCGCGATGCTCAAGTTCGCGGTGATGTTTTTGGGAGTCTTGTTTTTGGTTCGCGGCGGCTACGCGAAGCTATTGCCCCTGGTCATCGGCTACGCCGCGATGCCCGTGGGGATAGTCATCGCGCAGCTCAAATCGGCAGCCGCGCCGTCCGGAAAAGGTTAAGAAATGCCCGAGCATACGACTTGGTTTACGCTCCTTCTCGCGTACATGCACGAGACCCTCGACAAGAACGCGCACGCGTTTGGCGAGTCGGTCATCCGCCACGACCCGGCGAGCTGGCGCAGCTTCGAGCCGATCGCGGTCTCGCTGTTCATCGTGCTCGTGGTGCTGGGCGTCGCGGCTCGGGTCAAATCGCAGCTGGCCAATGCGGACGCTGCCGTCGTGCCCGAAGAGCAGCTCACGCTGCGCACCTTCATGGAGGCTTTCCTCAGCTACTTTTATGACCTCGCCAAGAGCGTCATGGATGCCGAGCGGGCCAAGAAGTACTTCCCGCTGATCGGCGCGTCGGCCATGTTCGTGTTCTTCTCGAACATCATGGCGCTGATCCCCGGCTTTCCGGTGGCGACCAGCAGCCTGAGCATCACGCTCGGTTGCGCGATCGTGGTCTTCGTCTGCTTCAACGCTTACGGCCTGGCCACCAATGGCTTTGGCTACATCGCCCATCTGGCCGGCCCGGCCTGGTACCTGGCGTGGCTGGTGTTTCCGATCGAAGTCATCTCGCTGATAGTGCGGCCCGTCACGCTGGCCGTTCGCTTGATGCTGAACATGGCCGTCGACCACCTGATTCTCGGGATCTTCCTGAGCTTGGTGGCCGTGCTGGTGCCGGTTCCAATCATGCTCCTCGGTGTTCTGATCGTCTTGATTCAGACCCTGGTCTTCACCTTGCTCACTTGCATCTACATTGGGCTGGCGACCGAACACGAGGCGCACTAAAGCGAGCCCGTACCGCGTACACACTTTCTGCGAGGCGCTCGTCCTCGCTGCTGGGAAAACTAAGGAGTCGATGATTATGTCCAAGAAGAATGTGGCGCTGGCCACCGTAGCGATGTCCACCCTGATCTCTTCCAGTGCTTTCGCGCAGGATACTGCCGGCGGCGTTGGCGGCGGGGCCCAGGCGGCTGCCGCGATCGGCGCTGGTATCGCGATCGGTCTCGCGGTGCTCGGTGGCACGCTCGGTCAGGGTCGCGCTGCTGCGGCCGCTCTCGAAGGCATCAGCCGCAACCCCGGCGCTGCCCCGCGCATCCAGACGCCGATGATTCTCGGTCTGGCGCTGATGGAATCGCTGGTGCTCTTCGCATTCGCGATCGCCTTCTTGCTCCAAGCCAAGATCGTCTGAGGCCCTCGCGCGACTGTCTCGACAGCGCGCGCTCGAGCGCGGGCTGAGCTTCTGGTGCTACGCGGTTCTCGCGTTGCCCATGCTCGGCCCGCGGTTTCCCTTTCTTGAATCGAAGTCGTGCGAGGGTGCGCGCTTTCTCAGCGCACGCGGATCAGCGTTCCCGGCTCGTAGCTCGTCGGTAAGGCGGCCGTCCATCCCGGCGGCAGCTTGGGACTGGTCCAGCCGAACAAGCGTTCCGCGTCGAGCGGCGTGAGATTCACGCAGCCGTGGCTGTGCTTCGCGCCGAACTGGCGATGCCAGAACGTGCCGTGCAAGCCGTAGCCACGCTCGAAATACATCACCCAGGGCACGGCCTGAATCGCGTAGTTTTCGGCTGCAGATTCGTCGTCCAGGTTGTCCATGTTGCTGCCACGCAGCTTCACCCACAGCCGGTGCGCGCCGCGTGGCGTGGCGAGCACGCTGCCATCGCTGCCGCGTCCGGTGGAGACGAGCGTCGCGAACACGGGGCGCTCGCCGATGTACGCCGTCAGCACTTGGTTCGCGATGTCGACGTCGATCCAGCGCTCACCGGGGCGCAGCTCGCTCGGCAACTGGGCAGGCGTGGGCGCGCGCGCGTCGCGATCGCTCAGCCAGGCGTCGCTCGCGTAGCGAAACCAACGCTGCGCACCGACCTTGCGTTGTTCGAGCACGTCCAGCGTCTGAAATCGGCTCAGCTTGAGCTTCGGATCTTTGGGTCTACCCGGAGCAGGTGACGCGAACGCCGTCGGGCTCGTGACCCAAGCGACGGACAGCGTGCCGGAGAGCTCACGGCCGCGAAAGGCGATCGGCGCAGCCGGGTTGAGATCGCGCATCGGTAGCCACAGATCTTCGGTGGTGAGCCCGAACGGATTGCCCTGGGCGTTCCTCTCGACTCGAATCACCGCGACGCCGAAGCCCTTCAAGAGCTGCGCGTCGGGTACGCCGTCTTCGGCAGTTTGCGCCGCGCGGTAACCGAAGGTGCCATCGGGGCCGACGAAGTGATAGCGATAGGGGAGCCCATCGTGGCTCTTCGGGGTTACGCCTTCGCCTTCGCCATCGGGCGCCGCGGCCGACAATTGCGCGCCGTCTTGGCACAACCAGGCGAGCGCTCCGACGAGCAAGAAGCGCGTCGCGCAGCCCGGCCCGCGCTTGCTGCCGAAGATCGGCAAGCGCGCGCCTCGGGCCGCCGCGCCGCGCCGCGGCTCCGCGCTGTTCGGCCCCTGATAGATCGGCTCATCTTTGCGCGTGACCTCCGCGCTGTGCGCCCAGTTCGGGATCGGCATCTCGCCGGGCAAGCGAAAAGCCCGCGGCTCGCCGCTCAGCGGTCGAGCCACGCAGCAGAGCGCGAGCGCGAGCGCCCCGCACACGGGCAGTGCGCGGAGCTCGCGAGCGCTAGTCACTGAAACGAAAAGCGCAGCTCGTGGTCGCACACTTTGAAGGTGTCGCCGTCGCTGATCACTTTGCGTTGCACGCGCTGCCCGTTGTACTCGACGCCGTTGGTCGAGCCCATGTCGACGATGTAATACTGCCCGGTCAAGAACTCGATCATCGCGTGCTGCCGCGATACGTTCGGGTCCTTGATCGTGAGATCACTGGTCTGCTTGCCGCGGCCGATGATGAAGCGATCCTTGGTCACCTGAAATACTTCACCCTGATAGGTGATGCTCAGCGTGCCGGAGGGCGGGCTCGGTACCGAGCTGACCGCGGGCATCGGCGGCGGGGGCGGCTTGGCACCGCCGGGTGGCGGCGGAATACTGCGCGAAGGCGCGAGCGGCGGCGGTGCTCGGCGCGAGACGGTGGCGTTCAGCGGCGGTGGTGGCGGCACTGGATTCGCGCCGGTGCGCCTGGGCGGACGCACACCTGCAGGTGGCGGCGGCGGAGCCGGCGGCGGTGGCGGCGCGCCTCGGCTGCCACCGATGGGCGGCGGAAGCGGCGGCGCGACGCTGTTCACCGGCGGCGGCGGAACCACGAGCGGCGGCGGAGGCGGAGGGGTAGGGGCGCCGGGCCTCGACGAAGGCGGCGAGGCGGGCGCGACCAGTGGCGGCGGGATCGACTGACCGCCGGGGCCCGTGGCTCCGTAGCCGCGCTGCCGGGCGTACTGCTTCATCGAGTCATTGATCAGATAGTCGACCGAGCACTCCAGCTCGCGCGCCATCTGTTCGAACTTCTGCCAGAGTGCCTCGCGGCACTGAAAGGACCGCGTTGTCTTCTTGTTGGGATCCGAAGTCATGCCATGAATCCTGCGTCAGCGTGGTGCGCGGCGAGACCGAGTAGCGCGAGCGCGCAAGCGTGCGCTCTCGGCACGACTCGTAAGCGGCATAGCACGCTACTTCGCCGCCCCTTTGGCTCGTTTTTGCATCGCGGGCTTCACACAAAACTCCACGAATTCACCGACGGTTTTGATTTCCTTGGTCTCGTCAGCGCCATTTGCGCCTTGCACCGTGCATTTCCACTCGCATTCCTTGGCGTCAGCCTTGCATTTCGGCGTGGCGGTGTTGTCTTTTTCGAACGCCTCCACCTGGGGAAGGTCTGCCGGGGTGCCCGAGGAATAGTAGTAGCTCAGCGCCGTCAGGCGAGCGGGGACCGAGTTCCCGGCAGCCGCGTATTTCGCGGCCAGCACGGCCGGGGCGGGCGTGCCCTTGAGATCTGCCAGGAGCCCGCCATAGGTGAGCGGTTCGGTGATGGCCAGACCCTCGGCCTGACCCAGCTTGGTCATGAATTCTGGAACCTGGCTGGAATCGCTCATTTTGAGCACCAAGCTGGCTGCCACCCAGCGCACCTTCCAGTTGTCGTTCTTGAATAGCTCGAACAGCTTTTCGACCACCATGGCGCGCGGGAACTCGCCGACACGCTGAAGGCTGAGGTCACGCAAGCTGTCCGGCGTGGCTGCGTCGCCAGCGATCGCGAGCGCGACCTGCGCCTGGGTCGCGTTGTTGCGGTCGAGGTTGCCCTGGAGCGCGGCCATCGCCGCAGCGCGCCGCTTCTCGATCGCGTTTTTGTCTTGTACGAAGCCGAGCAGGTACTCGACGACGGGCTTGCCCCCCATCTTCTTCATTGAGCCGAAGACTCGGAGCAGCTCTTCCTCTTGATACTGCGCGAGCTGCGCCTTCAATTGGTCTGCGGTCGGCGTGAGCTTCGACTGCTTGTTGGCGGCTTCCACCGCGGGACGCTTCTGGGTCACCCAGGCGTCCGAGTTCACGCTCTTGGCCAGGTCGACTAGGCGTTGGCTCGCGCGCAGCTTGGTCTCCGGATCGCCTAGTTCAGCGGTCAGATCGGCCATGCGATCGAGCTTGGCCGCGCCCGGCAACATCAGATCGGGCAGGCCGCGCACACCCTCGGCTTTCAACTCCCGCAGCACCTGCTCGACGCCGTAGAGCTGGGACGAGTCGTCGAGGCGATCGGCGAAATTGGTCGAACACCACTGCGCGAGGGAGGCGCGCACGCTCTTCTTCAGCGCTTCATCCGGCAAGAGCGCGCCGTCGTCGTGGGTCAAGATTGCGAACGCGGCGTCCTTGTACGGCACCGAAAGGTCGGGCTTGGCGGGCTGCCCAACGACCTGTACGGGCGCGGGCTTGGCCATCTCCGATTGCAGTTTGGGCACGAGCTTGCCGATCAGCGCGTTGCGCGGAGCGGGAGCCATTTGCGCGAGCGCATCGACCAGGCCCTGTTGCTCATCGGTGCCTTGGATACCGATCCGGCGACCACCGCGCGGCTTCATGCTGACGAGCGTCTCGGCGGCTTCGATCCGAAGGTCGATCGGATATTTGTCGTGGGTCAACACGGCCACCAACTTGCGTGGGCCTTGCGCCGTGTTCGACCAGCGGTGCACGTCGTCTTCGCTGGTCCGACAGCCCTGACCGAGCGTCAGTACCGCTGCCACTGTGACCGCTGCGACGAATCGGCCTGCCGTCGCCCCCTCAAGCGTCTTTTGTCGCTGCGTGCTGCCTGACATATTTTCCTTTTGGTCCTCTTGCCCGAAACTTGCGAAAAGCCAGGGGCATTGCGAGGTTGCGGGAGCTCACTCGCTCCGCCGACGTCGGCTGCTCTAGCCGAACTGCCGCGCTCTTGCCCGAATCACCCGAGACCTAAGACAGTGATAGTACCGCCCGAGTGCACCCCGACTCAAGCGGGCGGCTCAATCGCTCCCCCGGCCTCGCCGGTCCCACCGGCCACCCGCATTCACCCACCCGCACCCTGCTCGGCTGCGGCCGCGCGGTCGGAAGGTTGTCGGATGCTTGCGTTGTGGGGTAGCCTAATGTAGGTGTAGGTATACAAATGGGCGCTAAACTGTTCAGTACTCGTGCAGCAGCGGGTGGCCTGGAGGCGCCCTCCTCGGCGAGCGGTGAAATTCGACCGCGATCTCGCTTCTTCGGCCGACTGTTCGAGACTGCGGCGCTGCTGTTGTTTACCGGTGCCGCGTTCCTGTTCTTGGCGCTGGCTACGGCTCGGGTCGATCCGCTGGATCCGGCCGTCCACGGTTCCAATTGGGTCGGCCCGGTGGGCGGAAACGTGGCCGCGCTGCTGATTCAGGGCTTCGGTTTGGTCGCTTGGCTGCTGCCGCTGGAGATCGCTCTGTGCGGCGCCCCGCTGTTCCGAGGGCAAAGGCCGCACGCGCTCGGTCTGCGGGTCGCCGGCGATCTGGTGGTCGCGATCGTGCTCTCTGCTTTGGTTCAGGTGGCTCTGCCGGAAGCGGTCGTGTTCGGCAACGCACCGGCGGCGGGCAACGTCGGGCTGCTCTTCGGCGAGCTGATGCGCGAGGCGTTCTCGACGCTGGGCTCGTTCTTGGTCGCCCTGACCATCGTTGGGCTGATTCTGATCGGGCGCGCCAGCTTCTCGTTCATCGCCGGCTGCCAGCGCGCGCTCGAGCTGCTCAGGTTGCTCGCGTCGCGCTTGGAGGCGCTGTTCAAGCGCACGAGCAGCGCTTGGATTGAGGCGCGTAGGTTGCGCAGCGAGCGCGAGCGCGAAGCGCGCGCAGCCGCGCAGCCGCGCATCGAAGCGAGCGCTGACGATGCACAAATTCTGCTCTCGCTCGGCGAGGACGACGGCGATTGGCTACCCATGGTGCAAACCGGAGCCCCGCCGCTTTCGATTTCCGAAGCGCTGCGTAAGGGACGCTCCGTGGCGCTGGACACTCCTGGCGAGCCGCTGATCGCCAAATTCAGCCTGGATTTGGGCGAAGACGAGCCCTTGCCGCAAATGCTCAGCGTGCCGGCCCTGACTTCGACCGCTGCCAGCGACGACGCGGAAGATACGGCGCTGGAGCGCGCGCTCGCCGGCTCCCCATCGCCGCCGCCGCCCAGCGCTCCGCCCGTGGTGATCGCCACGCGCGGCGCGGCCGCCGCCGCGCCCGCCGTTTCTGCAGCTGCCGCCGCTGCAGCGACCAGCGCCGAACCGCGCATCATCGATACGAAGCCCGCGCTCGAGGTGGAGCGCGTCGTGGTGGTCAAGAAGACGCCCAAGCGCGGCACCTTTCAGCTGCCCTCGTACGAGATTTTGCAGCCTGCGGTGATCAACCTGAACGTGCTCGATCGCGACAAGATCTTGGAGCACGCGACCCGGCTGGAGAAGACGCTCGCGGACTACGGCGTGGTCGGCAAGGTCGAGGAGATCCACCCGGGCCCGACCGTGACCACCTACGAGGTGTCTTGCGAGGCCGGCACGAAGGTCAGCAAAGTGGCGAGCTTGGCTGACGACTTGGCCTTGGGGCTTTCGCGCAAAGTGCGCATCATTGCGCCGATTCCGGGCAAGAATCGGATTGGCTTCGAGCTACCGAACGACGAGCGCGTGGCCGTCAACTTGCGGGAACTGATCGAAGACGCGCGCTTCGAGAAGCTGGCCGAGAAGGCGCCGCTGCCGGTGGTGCTCGGGCGCGACATCGTGGGCGCGCCGTTCTATGCGGATTTGGCCTCGATGCCGCACGTGATCGTGGCCGGCGCGACCGGCGCCGGCAAGAGCGTCGGGCTGAACGTGATGCTCTCGAGCCTGCTTTTCAAGCGCACGCCGGATGAACTGCGGCTCTTGATGATCGATCCCAAGGTGGTCGAGCTCGCGCCGTTCGACGGCATTCCGCACATGCTGCTGCCGGTCGTCACCGACATGAAGCAAGCCGCGACCGCGCTGCGCTGGGCCGTGGACGAGATGGAGCGCCGCTATCAGCTGTTCGCCAACGCGGGCACCAAGAACATCACGACCTACAATGGTTGGGTGGCCAAGATCGCCGCGGGCGAGATCCCTCCGCCCGAGGTCAAGATGGTGGAAGCGATCGACGCCAACGGTCAGACGGTGATGGTGCCGGCGGCGAAGGAGGGCTTCGACGGCCACAACTTGCCGCAAAAATTGCCGTACATCGTGATCGTGGTCGACGAGTTCGCGGACTTGATGATGCAACAGGGCAAAGAGGTCGAAGTGTCCGTGGCGCGCCTGGCGCAGAAGGCGCGCGCCGCCGGCATGCACGTGGTGCTGGCGACGCAGCGTCCGAGCGTGGATGTGATCACGGGCATGATCAAAGCCAACTTTCCGTCGCGCATCGGCTTCCGCGTGGCACAAAAGGTCGACAGCCGCACGATCCTCGACGAGCAGGGCGCCGAGCTCTTGCTCGGGCGCGGCGATATGTTGGTCAAGCTGAACGGGGCCAACGATACGCAGCGCGTGCAGTGCCCGTTCGTCAGCGAAGAAGAAGTGAGCTTGCTCACCGACCACCTGCGCGCGCAGGGCTCGCCCGAGTACAACGAGGCGATCTTGCTCTGCCCGGACGAAGACGGCGAGAACGAGGAAGCGGACGAGGTGATCGATCCGCGCTTCGACGAAGCGGTGCGGATCGTCGCCGAAACTCAGCGCTGCTCGACCTCCTGGCTGCAGCGCAAGATGACGGTCGGCTACAACCGGGCGGCCAAGATTGTGGAAATGATGGAAAAACGCGGCATGGTTGGACCGCCGAATGGCGCCAAAGACCGCGAAATCCTGGTCCACGCCCACTGAGGGTGGGCTACTCCTGATTGAGCGGCCTCTTTCTGCCTTCGATGGAACATGTGTAAGGTTCGGCAACTATTCTGGTAACAGTTGCTGAGCGTGCCATGACTCCCGCCTTCGCCCCATGACCGAGCCTCACCCGCCATTTCCGGAGCCGCTCGAGGACGACGACGACGACGTGGCCTGGGCGCTGCAGACCGCGAAAGTCCAGTGGACGCGCGGCGGTCAGGCCGATGCGATCGTGTGGCTGAGAAGAGCGGCAGACTCTGCCGACCAGTTGGGCAACGTTTGGCGCGCCGCCGATTTGCGGCGCATGACCGACGCGATCGTTGCCGATCTTGCGCGGCCTTCCCGCCCTCCGGCGCCCCTGCCGCGGTTCGGCGGCACCGTCCAGCTGGAAGACTTGCTCCCCGCTCACGACGACCACGTAGTGACGTCGATCCCTCCTCGCACGGTCCCTCCACGCGCTAGTTCTATTCCCCCTCGCACGGTTCCCTCCGTTCCCCCTCGCACGGTCCCTCCACGCTCTAGTTCTATTCCCCCTCGCACGGTTCCCCCTCGCACTGGTTCCGTTCCCCCTCGCACCGTCCCTCCTCGTTCTGCGCCTCCCACGCCGCTCCCGTCCTATGCGGTCGATGAAGTCGAATTCGAGGAAGACATCCTGCTCGAGGAAGATGCCGATGACGATCAACCGAGCGTGCAAATCGCGGAGCTGCGCGACAGTGAAGTCGAGCTGACGGTCGAAGCCCACGAACTCGACGATGCAGAGCTCGACGACGCAGAACTCGACGATGCAGACGTCGATGACGCAGACGTCGACGACGACACCATCGACGACGACGCCCTCGATCTACCCCCCGCCGGTCGCCACCGGTTCGACTCCGAGGACATGCCAACCCAGCCTCACATCGACTCCACTCGCTTCCCGCTCTCTCTCCGCGGTTCGCCAGTGGAGGTGCCGGTGCTCGTGCCCGCGCCCGCTCCGCCCGACGAGGACCCTCACGTCGCCGATGTGCTGCTCGGCGAAGTTCGCGGCCTAGAAGACGTCCCTCCCGACGGCCAAGCCATTCTCGCCCGCGAAGCCCGCATCGAGCGCTTGGGCGTGGACGAAGAGATCGGCTCTTTCGGCCTGGCGTTGGTCGTGCGCGGCGCCGTCAAAGTGATGCCCGCGATCGCCGATCTGGCCTGCGCGCGCGCGGCCAAGGGCGACATCGTTTGGAGCGAGGGCAACTTGGAGGACGGCGTTGCGCTGCGCCTCGTCGCTGCCGAAGATGGCACTGAAGTCGCCGTTTGGGACGCTGAGCTGCTGAAGGGCATCGTTCGCGACTATCCCTGGGTGGTGGAGGATTTGAAGAGTCTGGCCGATCGCTTTCAGGCGCTCGCAGGGGTGGCCATGGGCCCGATGGGCGAACGGCTCGATGATTCGCTGCGCGCGATGGTCACCGAACGCTGCGAGATCAAACGCCTCTTGCCGGGTGAAGTGCTCACCCACCAGGGCAAAGCGGTTGGCGGGATGTACATCATGGCCGCCGGGCGGCTCGAAATCATGGCCGGTGATCGGGTCGAGAGCGAACTCGGTCCGGGCGATTTCTTGTTCGGCGCCCAAGTGTTGTCGAACGGCGCCGCCCCGAGTGATTCGCGCGCGGGCAAAGGCGGCGCGCTCGTACTGTTCGCCAGCCGCAGCATCGCTCACGACCTCTTGCTCAGCGTCCCGCCGCTGCTCGAAATTTTCGCCAGCTAGCGGGCTCGCTCAGATCTTGCGCGCTCAGTTCGGAGCTTGCTGCATCATCGTCCCAAGCGTCGGGCGCTCGCGTCGCCGGCGACGTGGCGGGAACAGAGCGCGTTAGGAGGTGCGATGCGGGAGCGCGATCGCCCCCTTTCCCCATCTCAACCAGGGAGCGGGCGGAGTACGCGGGCGACTTTTTGGCTGGTGGCTGCGACTTCCCAGATCAACTCTTGGTTGCCTTGGGCGCCGGCGAAGCGGAGGCCGAACCAGCGCGCGGCGGGGGAGATGGTGGGGCGGCCGTCGGCGCGCACTTTGGGGAAGGAGATGCGGAACGCGCTGCGCCACGGCGAAGAGTACGGAAAGTAGGTGAGCTCGATCGCGCCAGGCTTTTTGATCTTTTGAATTTCCGAGGGCGCGGTTTCCGTGCCTTCGTCATCGGTCAGGCGCACGATCCAGGCGGGCTCTTTGGCCTTCAGGTCGTTCCACTTGTGCTTCTCCGCGTACAGCGCGACGTAGAACTCGTGCGCGTCGCGCGTTTCGGCGAGTGAGCGTTCGAGCAGTGCGTGCCGTTGGTCGACGGTGAGCCGATAGTCCTCGGCGTAACGCACGGTGTACGCCCAGCGAAAATCCCAGGACTCGTAGGTGGCCGTCACGGTGAGGACGTTGTCCATGGCGCTGACGGTGGCCAGCTGCTCGCTGCGGGTCCACGTCTTGAGCACGGTCTCGTAGTCGGAAGCGACGTACTCACGGGGGCCCTCGCCCAGCCCGACGGCGGGCGTACGGCAGGCGGACAGCAGCACCGCCGTCATTACGGCAAACGCGCCGAGCGCGAGCGAAGCGAACTTGAAGGCGCGCACCGCGCTGAGGCTAGCATGGTAAGGTTGGGTTCGCGTGCGCGTTTGGGCCGTTCTTTGCTTCGTATTGCTGTCCTGGGCGCCGGCCGTCGCGCGCGCTGATTGGGCTGCGCTGCGGGCAAATGGCGAACTCCGCTGGGGCGGCGATTTGCAGGGTGGCGAACCATACGTGTTCGAAAGCCCCACGGAGCCGGGAGCGCTCGTCGGCTTCGAGGTGGAGATCGCCGAAGCGCTGGCCCGTGAGCTTGGCTTGCGTGCCAAATTTCACCAGAACGACTGGTCGAACCTGATTCCGTCGCTCGAGCGTGGCGACTTCGATCTCGCCTTGAATGGTCTGGAAGATACGCCGTCGCGCCGCGCACGGCTGCGGCTCAGCCGCCCCTACTTCGTCTACGGCGAGA
>Ga0247760_1001380_pt1 | contig 22693 bp, 29 predicted proteins | sample UWRJL171409R4_FD_179936 | JGI IMG/M metagenome (GOLD analysis project Ga0247760, IMG submission 179936) | Plant litter microbial communities from Arlington Agricultural Research Station in Wisconsin, United States - UWRJ-L171-409R-4 | ecosystem: Environmental > Terrestrial > Plant litter >... | reverse complement strand
ACAGGTGGGAGAATTGAGTTTGGTCCCTGCAAGGCCTGCGAAGAAGACCAGGAGCGGCCGCACGGTCAAAGCCACGGAGAAAGCAATGGGCGCAGTGTAGTGGAAAAACGCAGAGTCTGGGCATTTCCCTGGGGTTGTAATAGTAATACTAGAATAGATTTCAGGCCTCGCGGCCTTGCAGTAATGCTGAGAATCATTTGGATTACAGTTTGGTATCAATAATTGGTGCGAGTTGCTGCAAAAAAAGATCTCACACTATTGCAGTAATGGTGGAAGCCATACAATTTGTGGGGGGGTGCCCCCCCATTAAAATGGGCCGTGCGTGGGTGCCCCCCTATTAGATGTCATTGGATATATAACGATAGCACACGTAAATAAAAGTCTTATCTCCCCTTGAGCCTTTTGAACTGGGCAGTGACATTCAAGCCGTTCGTCTCCTAGCAATGGCTGAGGCTTTTAGGAAAGATTGAAGTGGGTGTCGCTACAGCATCGGAACCAGATCCAAAGGTCCCGGCCCTGTAAACTGAATACAATGGGAAATGGCAGGAGGTGTAAAGCTTCATGGATTTCGGGCTGAGAGGGAAATTGATGGTGCTGAAGGTTGGGTGGAGACCCAAAGGAGCTGCTTCGGCACGAATCCTTCTGTCGGACATGCAATTGGGCGACTCATCAACTAAGGCTTCACTATCAGAAATCGCAGAGATGCAGTGATGTCCCTGAAGATGACAGACCAAAAAGGAACTTATTACAGCTAAAAAAAAATGCAGCTCTGCCGCAAGGCAACTTCAAGAGGGATACGATAGGAAGCGGTTGATGCGAGCCTCGGATGTCGCGAAATGACGTGTCAAAGGTGCGTCGGGCAGCGGCACGCCCCCGTCAGCCTACCGAGCAGGCATAGCTGACTATTGCGGGCTTGCGCTGTCTGTGCCATACATACCTGGTACATGAATCTTCAAATTGTAATCTGATAACTCAGTTTCCCTAAGTCAACCTTTTGCTCAGAAATCAGCTGGTGGTCAAGTTGCTTGACGTGTCGGCCGCCTGCTAGCGCTTCGGCCCCGAAGCTTTGAGTGAGGAAAGGGCTGAAATCAGAGTTGGGGATTCTCAGGCGCGCTTGCCAGAGCGGGCGTTTGCGGTCCGCTGGCAGCGGGAGGCGACGCTCATCGCATCGTGTCCCCCAAGTCCAAGCTGTGGAGTAGGGGAAGAGGAAACAAATTGGCCGCATGTTGGAGGCATCTGGGAATATGCATATAATGTCATTTCAAGCGCATGTAAACTCAGCTGGCGGGAGTCCTCCCCACGAGCGATTTAGGCAACGCAAATGGACGGGTTGTCACCACGGCGCGCCCCAAGTACATCATGCGGCCCAAGGTCTCCAATATCTACGGGCTGCAAAGCTCGCCAGAGTGACAACTGCATACATAACTTACTGGCAGCGACAATGCCTATCGACCAACGATAAAACGGCAGGAGGGTCGATCGGCAGTCTTGGGGAGGGAACAGGTCATCACAGGTTGGGACGCAGGAGACGGGCTAAAAGAAGACCAGGAAGTTACTGCTATCTACAGGAAGTTAAGCCCTCATGGTATCTTTTATGATTGTCAGCGTACCATGTCCTCCCTAGGTCAGACTTTCAGCCAGTCTGGTCGAAGGCCTCCGGGCCCTGGAACTGGTTGGAAGTTGATAGGGCGTTCTTCGTACAGACCTTCTCTCATCCCGCCATCGAATTGGGCCCGGCATGATTAGGTCTTTAGCCTTATTGGGTGTTTTTGCTCCCTTCGCTTCAGCCCGCTCAGGGGTGCCATCATTCTGACCAGTCACTTGGATGCTGTCAGCCGTCTCAAGTTTCGGATCATCTTTCGGATTGACTTTGGGCTGGACAGGAAGGCCCAAGTTCTGCTGGCTAATCAGCTCGTTGATGTCAGAGTTTCGGGTACCGACGTTGATGCAGTTGCTATTTCCGTCTGAATACAGAGGCATCTTGATGGTCTTCTGTCGCGTCCAGGGCTTTCCGGAGTAAGGGGTCCGCCACTGGTGCAGCAACAACTCAACAGCATCGCCCGAGCCAGTCAGTGTTGCGAGGAATACCCAGTTTCCTTTCTCCCTTTTTCCAAGAGATGCAATGTCGTATGACCTGTTGGCGTGAACTTCTTTTGTAGTGGGTGAGGGTCGCTGAACAAAGAATGGGTCGCAGATGAGTTTGTATTGGTGGCGCCCAGAAGATGTGACAATGACGACGGGAAAGTCTTTCTGCAATTGCTCAATGGTAACAAGAGGAAGACCTTCCTTTGTTCCCTTTGGCGGCTCTGAGATGGCGGAAAGGATGGCATCAACCTGAAGATGGGATTCGTCCTGTCACGACGCTATTAGTATACGAACTTCGGGATGAAATAGGAGCGACTATGTGAAGGGAAATAGGAAGCCCCCAGCGTTGCCTCTCTGAGGAACAAGACTCTTGCTAGCAGTGACGCTGATATTTAGGTCTGGAACAAAAATAGCCAGGTCTCCAGGCAACCCAGCGAGAACCTGAAAGGAAGGTAAGGCTGCATGCGATCATCTGTACATACCGGTGTAGGATTTACCCCGTCAAGAAGTAACGGGCCCCAATCATCCCACATCAACTCGTCAAAACTTTTACTGGTCCTTGGGCCGATAGATAAACGTTGCAGGCCAATAGCAGCGCCACGGAGGAAGAACTCTTCCACTGTGAGTGTCTCACTAGCGACGTAGGCTGCGGCCATGGCAATCTGTGCCGTGCTACTCACAAACAGTTAGCATCTAATGAAAGCATCTGTAGAAGAAACAAAAGAGCTTGCTGAGGTATGACAAGAGAACTAACTTACCCGTAGTTGACGGACAAGATCTTGTCCGTGAACAGAACGTCCAAATTTCTTTGGGTGCAAAGTGCTTGGATGCCTGCCCTGGCCTTTGGACTTCGGGCAGAGCCGCCCGAAACCACCACGAGAGGCTTGGAGATGCGTCCTCCTTCAACAAGAGTCACCAGCCGTGAAAGCTGCCGCTCCATTGTACTAAGAGGTCTCTCTAGGCCTTGCGCCCAGGCATCGCTGACCGCTTCGTTCGAAAGCGATATTCTCCAGGTTTTGCCATCTGGAAGCTCAAAGTACCAACTTTTGCCCCAGTTTGCTTGGTCCTGCCTCTTGAAAGCTTGGAAGTCTCCAAAGACCTTTCGCATTTCAGATGGAGGTGCAGGTGTTCCATACTGCTGGCGGTATCGCTTGTCAAACCATCGCCCGATATGGTACTCCCACTGTTCAGAACCACCCCCTGCGCCTGTAAATTGGAAATAGTTGTTAGCCGTGACATATCACCTTGCATGGGAGGGTACTTACCGAATGGCTTCCCAACAGAAAAGAAACTGTTGTCAACTTGTTGGTTGAGGTCTCGGGCAACTCCAAACAAACATCCATTCATGTTGTGGCCGCCGAAGTCGAAGAACATCAGTGAGTTGTACTGGTCATCAGGGTCGAGATCATGAGCGTAGTATTTGTATAGGTATCGCCCCAACGACTCTGTCTCCGTGAAGAAAGCGATGTCGGATTCATCGCTGTCGTGAAAGACCTCAAGAATGATGCCCCGGTAGGCGTCCTCAAAGTCTAAGGTCCATTGGACAGGGATGGTGAGCGCTATCTTGACGATGCGGTACCTCTGTGACTTGCAGATAGCGAGGGCGGCGTTTCGCACAACGGTGACGAGGCCGACGACGCCTTTCCTTAGCTGGTTTTTAAAGGTTGTGTCGTCCTTTCGCTCGGTGAGGTGATGGGCCAAAGGGTATTCTTCAAGGAGCTCGTCGCTTGCACGAGCAAAGACGTAAAAGGCGTATTTGGCGGAGGTCTCCTGGCGGCCGGGATCTCGATCCGGCAGATAGACGGGTAAGGAAACGTCGTCGAAAGGGTAGATGGCAGAAGGAAAGTCTGCGGCATAGTATGTGTTGTCGGGATTCATGCTATCCTTGTTTTCGACGACGACTTCGAGCCCGCTTGCCGTTCGCAGGCAGGCCCGAGTGCTGTAGCTGCCAAGGTCAAGCCCCAGAGTCCTGTGTGTGACTGCAATTAGCACAACCCCAAATTGGGCTCTTTCGGGAGCTTCTCACACGTCCTCAAGCTGAGCGCCGGGATTGCGTCGAAAAGCCATGGTTGCAGTCGGGGATGCCAGTGTCGGTGTGCGCCGGCAGACACCACAAAGACTCAGATGCAAACAGCAAGATTGATGAGGCAGGGAACGCAGAGGTGGGCAGCTACAGTGGAGTTCGCCCCTCCAGCTGGCGAAAGGGCTGCCGGCGACTTGGAGGAAGGAGCGCCCCACAACCCGGAGCCTGTTCGCACGCTGAAGGCTAGGCAAACGACCCAGCGCAGAAGAAATAAAGGCAACCTCAGCCAATGACCTTAAAACCACGAAAGCTACTTCGTACAGCCTAAGCGAGTTGACGAGCAGAAACGACAGATCGATTTCGAAGCCCAGCTATTCGCCGCTTTGCGGCAGGGATCCGTTGCCACGCGCAGCCGGCAGCTGAGATTTGAGAACCGGCGGAGAAAGCAAACAACGACGACCTGGGGCACTTCCCCTCCGGCTACCAGGGCACCCCACACCACAGCAACGGCAGGCAGGTGCTCTTCTGGCCTGCTAGCCTCTCTTTTCGAACCGACCCTCTTGGTTCCGCAACTCTTCCCCCATCCAACGCCGCTGTACTACGGACTTAGAGACGGTTTCTTACGATGGATTACCAACCGCCTCCCGAAAGATCCCCCCCGGGCGGATCGGGGCCCACACCCACGCTGGACGAGTTTAGAACCATGCTCGACAAGATAAACCGTGAGCGAGATCGCGCCGCAAACAAAATGGACGAACAGCTGTACTCTATCATCACAGCGTACCGGAGAGCAGACCAGGTTTTCGTCGACCGCCACTCGGCGTGCCTGCAAGACCTCCTCATGGCTTACCCTCTGGCCGCTACAACATGCCCATGGGCCAGGCCTTGCGCAAATGTTCCTCACCAGGGCTCGTTCTTTCATGGGGGGCTGGTCATTCAATTTCACCCCTCCGGTTCTGAACTGGGAGCAAACATGATCGGCGATACATCTACGCCTCCGTCGCCCAATGCAACACCCGAAGTCGCCCAATCCCAGCCGAGCTCTGTCTTTGACAGCGCCATTCCGCCAATCCGGGATCGATCCCCCTCTGTCTCGGAGCCCACATCTTCCCCACTGTCTGAAACGACCTCGTCACAATTCAACTCATACGAACAGGATCCTCAAGATAGCCCGCATCAACCTTCTTCCCCCTCCACGCATCGCGCTGCCGCGCCGAAGTCACAGCCCATCCAGCCGCAAACACGTCAACACTCCCCAGACGAGCCCGCACCGTCTCAAGTCGTCCCCTCTGGCCCGAAACCGAACCCGCCTCGGCCTCCCCAAGCATCCAGAAAACGCAGAAAGAAATACCCACTAGCCCGCAAAGGCATCGCCCGCTGTTTTGATTGCAATCGCCGCAAGGTTGGATGCAACCGCGGCTTGCCATGCGACGCATGCAAGGCCAATGGCAGATTGTGTCGTTACCCTATTGATCCCAAATGCAGTGGGTTCCAAGGGGTAGGCGAGAAGTATGTCCCATGCGCGAAGTGTAAGAATGCTGGGAAGGAGTGTCAGTATGATTCTGGGGTGCTTGCGTCAGGTGCCAGTCACCCTTTGGTGGGAGCGGATGTGGAGAGGAAGGAGGGTCGTGGTGGAGGGTAGAGATTGACGCTGACGATGTTATGACAATGGGTTGGGCTATTTACAGTGTTTGGGGGGGTGGATGTCCACATTTGGTTGACTTTGGTACCGGGCGCTTGATCCTAGCGGATATTAACATGACTTTACGGTAGGACCTCATCGACGTGATGAAATTGGAACACAGTAGTAGTATTTATTAAGGGCGAAGGCCCAGCCGCAACCTCTTCCTTGGTCTCTCAATATCGTGAGAACCATCGGGTGCTTTTCTTGGTAAATATGGCCTGCCATATGGGTTCTGTGACGACTCTCAACTTGATAGTCCAGCTGACCAGGCTGGTGTGGACCTCCGAGCAGGCCCCATATCCGGCGCTCGGCCACTGGTCCGCTGCAAAGGGGGGCGCCTGTATCGGCGACGGCGTGGGTGTGGCGAAGGCTGGAGGTCCTCGGCGTATTCTCTCGCCAAACTCATTGTCTTGTCCTCCAACTACCGGCCTTTACCTGGCTTGCAACGTATCCAAGATACCCGCCAAGGCTTTCTTAGCAGGGCCTGAGTCGGCATCTTCATCATTCCAGTCTTCAGGCCGATCAGGATATCCTGGAATATTGAGCTCTCTAATGTCCTGGTTTCTCCTCCCAACTTGTGCATTGTTGGAAGACGGATCCATGTAAAGGGGCAGGATCATCGGTTCTAAGCTCGTCATCTGTTTGTGGCGGTGGCTGTAGAATTGGTACCACTGCACTAACTTCAGCAATACACCGTCGTCCGTCTCGATAAGAGACGGGAATACTCACCATTTGCCCTGCTTTGGACAATTGAAGGAGTAAGTCGTATGATCCGTGGTGTGAAACAACATCCGTTCTAGGACAACCAGACTGGATTTCGTTGCCTTCCACGGTGCCTGCGTTGTCAGGCCTACTGGAGTGGTAGGGATGACATACGAGCTTGTATTGCTCACCCCCTCTGAGTTTGATTGATTGGTCACCCTTACCAGGGGGCCTGTTATCATCTCGATCGACGTTCCAGTCGTCGATGTCGACGAGTTTAGTCGCCATGTTTTCCCACTTACTGGTGGGGTTCGATCGACGTTGAAGCGCAATAGCTGCGCCACGTTGAAGGAACTTCCGAACAGTCAAAAGGTTACTAGCTGCGAAAGCGACAGCCCTTGCAATCCTGGCAGAGCTGTATCCTGTCAGTAGTCCATTCGGAAAGGGGAAGGAGGGGGAAGAAATGAACGTAAGCTGCTAATCGACATACCTATAATTGAGTGGCGAGAACTCGTTCGTGAACTTGACCTGAAGGCCATAGTACGCGCAGATAGATATAATCATCATCTTTGTATACGGGTTACGAGCTGACCCGCCAGAGATGACTACCAGACACGGTCCCTCAAGGCTGCTCTTTTTGACGAACCTGTTAGTTCTGGTGACCTCCTCCAGAAAAACCTCCAGAGGTCGACGTAGCCCTTTCTTGTATGCCCTGACAATCTCGTGTCTAGCCAACGTCATCCGGCGGTCAACCTTACCATCTGGCGCCAGCACGTGAAAGACCCCATTTCCGGGAAGCTTTCCGGGTCTTCACGCTTGACCTTGAGGTTCATTTCGTTGACAAACCTTTCCCACTCACTTTCGGGGACATCGGCCTTGAAGAGTTTGTCATATTGGCGGTCGAACCATTCGGAAATGTGCCACTGCCACTCCTCGGAACCTCCGGCAGTGCCTGTTTGGGAGTGTAAGAGCATTTCTCACCGCACTCTATGAGAGATCATGATGGAATGCGAGAGGGTGGGTCATGGGGATGAAAGGGGGCCGGAAAGCGGCACTCGCTGCGACGATGGCTTGAACGAAGACTGGACCAGAAGTTGACTATCTAAACTTGAAGCAGTCTTACCAAATTGGTAGCCACTCTTGAGGAAGGAGGTAAACTCTGGGTTTTTGGCGTCTCTGGCAAGAAAACATCAGGTGTCATTCTGTGCGGCCCCAAGAGTAATGGTTAGCAGACAACACAAACTGGACGTTGGGGGGGCGGACTAACAAGGCAATGCCCTCCGAAGTCGGAGATGAGGAAGGACTTAAACTCGGGCTGCGAGTCATCGTCCGGGCGCAGCTCATCGGCAAATTTCTTCAGAAGCAGCTGGGCATCGGGCCTCAGACTCTGTAAGGAAGAAGATGTTGGACTCATCGACGTCGACAAACACGGACTTGACAATATCCTGGTATGTGGTTTCGAACTCCAGGGTCCATTGCACTGGGATTGTGAGCCCGATTCTTATGATGCGCATCCTCTTCGTCTTGCAGAGATGTTGGGCCTGTCTTTGCATCTTGCGCAGAATCCCTCGGATGCTGCCCTTCAGAAGCTGCCTGGTATTGCCGTCTTTGAGAACGTGTTCCCAGATGAACCGTGCCTGCGGGTGGTGCTTCAGCAGGTCGTCGGATTTATGGACCAGAGCATAAAACAGATATTTCGCTGGGACCTGGAGGAATCTCGGAGCTCGCAACGTGACAAAAGCCGAGAAGTCGGCGGCGTAATGGGTGCCCCCGGGACTGACGTTCTCTTCCTGGTTCTCAACTGCGAAATCCTCACCATCGCGGTTTCGTACCAGCCATGCACGGGCACCGAAGGTCCCAATGTCAATGCCGAGGGAGCTGTCGTACGAGAAAACTGTGAGCATGCTGCGTGCAGGAATGGGGAAACATAAGAGGAAAACCCACGCTTCATCTAAGATTGCTTTGGTAGGCGGCACCTGACGATTCGATGGCACCTGCATCGTGGACGGCACGGACTGCATTCGCGATGAGTGAGGTAGGCTTTCGGAGCCAAATGGGACGGAAAGCCGCCTAAAGTAAGATGGTAGGTAATACCTAACTCAGCAGCGGCTGTGCACAAGTTTTGTAATAGTGAAAAGGAACCGTGGAACCAGCTTGGGAGAAATGGGAGGGAAAGGGAGGACACTGTTGTGTGTCTCGCACGGGCCACCTACTAACAAATGGAGCAACTGAGCCGTTGGAATTCCTAAATCCAAGCCAAAGCCCTCGGGTGCAGCCTCCCGCACGCTACGCCGTTTGTCCAGAACGATCAATCGCAAATGATTGGTCCTGCCTTCAGCAAAAGCTGGGACATTGCATCCCGGCACTACTCCCTAGTTCACCAAAGAATCTGGAAAGTGAGGGAACGCAAACACGCCTCCACTGCACTTTTCTCTCACGGTTGTTTTCGCCCTTCACTTTTTTTTATCTTTCCCCTATTTTGCCCATTTCAATTTCACATCATAGCTATTATTCCCTCTCTGGGCGGTATGTCTTCCCAGAAGCGTACAATATCAGACCTCGAGGCTCAGGCCAGAGAGCTGCTGCGGGATCGGTACAGCGAGTTGCAGCAAACACACGACCAGGGATCAACTCCCCATATTACGAATCTGTGCCAGAGTATCCGGGTATTGCAGAAGGAAGGCGAGATGCTGGCCGATGCCCAGGCAGCTCTGCTGAGAGACTTTGAGGCGGTCCATGGCCGTGTTGACTCTGAGGCCCATCCTTGGGCCAAGCCTTTCGATCCGTTCATGGGTGGGTCCATTACCGCGGAGGGACTTGACATTCGCTACGAACCCGCTGAGTTCGCCAGGAGTCCAGACAGCTTTGGTGATGCCCCGATGCATGCGAGCATGAGCTCCACGAACGCATATTGCCACCGGCACCACCTTTTTCACTCCCGCTCCCGGCAATCGCCGAGCCAGAGCCAGCCGCCGTCCTCCCGTCCTCGACACTGGCACTGGGGGCTGCATCAGCGCCGCGTTCCACCAGACATGGAACCAGCACTACGGTGCCGTCACAGCCACCGCCACCGTCGCCGTCGCCTCCAAGACAACCGCCAAAACAAAGGAAACGACCAGCAAGACGGCAACCACCGGCACGGCGACGGCGACAATTGCGATCAGCATCACTGCCGCCCCTGCAAGACCGCATACCAGAGCGAGTTAAGATAAATCCTCGATGCGCCGCCAGAAAAGTCCAATCTCAACTTAAACCTTCCCCTTCCAGCGCGGACTTCAACAAACTCCGCTCTCCCTTCCCCTGCTGTGCGACCCAAGGTTTCAAAACGGGGTGCACCTCGTCCCAGGAAAATATGCATCCCCTGGCGTAAAACTCCAGGATGCGGGAGAACGTGCGACCATGGAAAGACCTGTGCGGCGTGCATCAGGAGGGGAACCACGGCGCAGTGTGTGTGCCCTAAAGAGATGGAATGCGATTCTTGCAAGAAGGACGGGGCGGAGTGTTCAAAGTGAGTTGAGTGCAAGAGGTGTAAGGGAAAAGGATGGGATTGTCGGTATTCGCTGCCGGACGCAGCAGGGGTGGGGACAGCGCCGGAAGTGGATACCGTGGTGGGATCAAGCCGTTCACGTCCCAGTTTGATGGCGGTGTTCAAGAAAGACGGAGCTGGCTGGACGGTCAAGATGACACACAGTTCCAAGGGGGTCATGATGTCAGGAGGTGGCTGGTCGTGGCACTGATGGGTGGCTTCTTGGTCTTGTGATATTGATATTATTGATGGCACGGACAAACTTGGACGGGGCAAGGGCGGTGCGGTGCTGGCTTGCCGGGGGCTCTTGTTCTACAGAAGAAATGGCAAGAAATTTTCCTTATTAGTTCTAATGCATGATGGTCAACCAAGACGACAAGGACTTTGTACCTATTCAGCAACGGAGGCACGGCCGACGGTGAGGCATGCGTGCGGTCAAGGCAGACTCCGAGTCGACATACACATTCTATTGGTCGGTTGAATTGCGGTGCTGCCAAGCCAATGGCCCCTCTCTTACCCAGATAGGTGATTGGATGCCGAATCAAGCCGCAGCCAACCATCGCCTTCGCTGCGCATGCAAGTTGCCCCTTTCGGCCACAGGCAGTGGCCGGTTGGTTCCCGATCTAGGCGGCCGAGGTTGACACGGATATAACAACAGGTCAACCCCCCCTTTCATCTGCGCTCTGATGCAGTTTCTCTTCAGCTTATCCATGGCTTCTTCTCGGTTCCATTTCTCATCATTTCCCATCATCATCCTCATCATTCTCCTCTTCACCATCATCATGGAGGCTCAGGTCCCAGAAGACCCGACTGAGCGGCAAGCGTGGATGGCGACTATGTACTACTCACATATCCGCGAGCAAGCTCGCCAAGGCGCGGGAGGGATGTGGCTTTCCGCGTGGAGTTTGTGCCAGTCCATCAACACCAGATTCCACCTCGGGGCACAGTCATCTGAATACCTGGAGCGGGATATGCATCACATGTGGTACACTTACTGCCATGCAGGCAGTACGCACCCTTCTCCTTGAACGGACGATGAACATTATTATAACTTGACTGACCACCTGACTGGACAGTGAACATCCCCGAAGATAGCCCTGAACAAGATCGTTTGGCTTTGCAGATCATCCAACTACGTGAGCAGGGCCTGCTGGTCCGAGATCAAACTGCAGACGCCGAGTCTAGGGGCCTCACACGGGGGACAACAGCCGACGGCGACGTCTGGACCGACTTACCCTTCATGATCCCTGACATGACCAAACACTGGCTCGACGAACACGCCGGCATGAGCTCTGCCCAACGCATCAGCTTCTCCAAGTTCATCGCCAAGCTGGCTGCTGCCGGTGCTGGGCGAAACGACGGCCTTTGCGGCATCGCGCTGCTGACCTTTCGCGAAGCCCTGGAGACGGATCGCCCCTTGGGCATCTCGGCGGACCAAGAACAAGCCGAAGATCCGGAGAGACATGACGCCGACCTCACCATTGCCGCGTATCTGCCGTGTGTGACTGTGTGGCTTGCCTGGGCCGGGGAGAAGATCATCCAGCTCTCTGAGAAGAAAAAGGCCTTGTCAAATACCGAGCCTGGCCCGCTGTTCCGGAACGCCAACACTGCGTCAGACACGTCTATTGGGTTCTCTGCTGAAAGATGGATCTTCTGGCTGTCTCGACTTGAGAGTCTGTCCAAGTCTTTCCAAGCTTCTGGGGAGGACGCTCTTTCTGTTTATGCAACACGCATGATGGATAACATGCTCAACATAGTTGATGGCGTGGGAGGACAGCTGAAGAAGGACCTGGCGGCGGCTTATTCGAGTGGATTGGTGGAGTATCGTGTCGTGCCCATCCGTGGCGTGCATTAGGGTCAGAGCCCAGCGCCCAAGTGATGCTGCCCGTGTTACTTCGTTTGTTTCACACATTCATATGTTTCCGGTGTCGTATGGTTCTGCATCCTTTGTAATATCCTCGTCCTGTCTTGTATTCTGTCGCTCCAGATAGTTTTGTTAACGTTGTATTTACATTGCCTCGACGAGTCACTGAAGCTGACACGCCAGAGTTCCACTCAAACAACACAGCTCCTCCACACACCAGCAAAAAGGGATCAACTCCACAAAACGTGTCAGATGCAAAAATACATACAATACCAGGGGTTCGCTGGTCGTCACCGACCCAACTACTAGTCTAGCCCTCACTGACTTATCTATGGGAGAGCGGACGGGATCCCGAGTTCTCCAGTGGGTATGGTCGTATGTGACCTTTTGTAAACGGTAGCCCCTTTTGATGGCGCCAAAGCAATTAGCTCCACACATCGTTTTGAGTACCCTCTACCCCGACCACCCCCTGGCAAACTTATAACTCCCGAGAGCCTGATAGTGGGCAGAATATACAGCCCTCCTACTAAGCTTCGATTGAATTCCTGGTAGGCTTATTCCCATAGGTCGGTACTTAGGCCCCTTTGCAAATATTTGCATTGCGAATGGCACAATCAAATCCTCGTTTCAACCTAGAAGCGTGCCAATCCCAAATCTTTACTTTCCAGCACACGATGAATGAGAAGTCTTCCTTCATTTTGCTGTCGAGTAGGCATCGCACGGTATGTAAAGCAGTTTGTCTTTTATGCTGCGCCAGGGCAAGGCAGACTTGCAGAAACTTAGAAATGCCAACTCGGGCAGCTTGTGGAAGCGCCCGGGGTTGAAGAGGCTGGATAGTGAGTGGTACCTGGTAGAACCCCTTTATAATCTGCACCTGGTTCGCGGGATCTTCCAGGGTACATTAGGGGCTTCGCGCGGATAAAAAACCACAGGAGTTGCCCCTTCCACATGTGAGTGGTCAAGTGCATTTTGGGTCTGTCGCTCGTGACCACTGTGGTGCTCAGCCCTCTGTCAAGATGGGGTCCTGCAGCGCGTGGCCGGCCCCACATTCCAGGCTCCCCACAACTAGCGGGAGACGGCAGCGGCAGGTGCACCGTTCCTTCCCTGCCACGGATAAGCCCGCGGTAGCGTCTGGGAAGTGTGCACGCGGATTTCCTTAACAGTTCGAGACCTACAGTCTTCAGATTTCCGCAAGAATGGCAGCGACCTTGCCAAATGCAGCGACTGGGTGTGACAAAGTGCGTTATTTGCAGCAACTTCACCAATCAACATCTCCCCCACATTGAAGGTGCATCATCTGAGAGACTGCCATGCACGCCGAGCTGTATCCTTTACCCCCCCTGTTCGTTCGTCAGTGACCAGTGGACGGGGGACGGGGGACGGGGGTCGCTTCAGTCCCTCTTGGACATAGTGTGACAGGCATCCGCATCTGCTCCTTCCCCTCTCTGTTTCTCTCTCTCGCGCGCGCTAGGGGGAGAACGAGAAAGTCAAGAGACGCCATGCTCATCAACATCAACAACACGGCCGAGCTTGCGGCATGGTCGACGGGCGCCTTTTTCGCGTGGTATGTCGTCACTAGCTTCATCAGTTGGTACCGACTGCGGCACGTCCCTGGCCCGTTCCTGGCGGGTTTCTCGTACCTCTGGCACCTGCGCAAGTACGCGCTCAACGGCCACGGCGGACCGCTGTACGAGAACCTCCACAACATCTACGCCGACGGCGGGCCCTTCGTCAAGATTGCGCCTGGCTACGTGGTCACCAACGATCCCGAGGTCTTGCGCCTGCTCGCCGCCACCAAGAGCCCGTATGGCCGCCACGACTGGTGGAAGGCCGGCCGCTTCCATGCCGAGTACGAGAACCTCGCCTGCATCGTCGACACCCAGGAGCACGACATCCTGAAGGCCAAGACCGCCAGCGGCTACAGTGGCCGCGAGGCCGGCTCCGACTTCGAGCCCGCCATTGACGAGCAGATCGCCGCCCTGGTCGCCCTCGTCCGCCGCAAGCACATGTCTGACGCCGATACCCTGAAACCCACCGACATGTCCGCCCTGATGCGCTGCTTCACCCTCGACGTCATCACCCGTCTAGGCTACGGCAAGTCCTTCGGCCACCTCGAGAACGGTGAGGATGTCGTCGGGTACATGACAGGCGTCGACGACGTCATGAAGTACCTGGCCCTCGTCCTCGACATCCCTCTGTTCCGCAACATTGTCTTCAACCCAATGGGCCTGCGCCTGATCGGCCCTAAGGAAACCGATAAGACCGGCCCCGGCCGTGTTCAGGGCGTCATCCACCAGATCGTGACACAGCGCTTCAAGGAAAGAGAGCAGGACAAGTCCAAAACCTGGAACGACATGGTCGGTGGCTTCATCCGCAACGGACTCACCCAGCACGAAGTCGAAGGTGAAGCCAACCTCCAAATCCTCGCCGGCTCTGACACCACCTCCAACACCCTCTGCTGTGCCATCATGCACCTCTCCATCACTCCCCACGCATACGGTGCGCTTAAACGCACCGTCGCCGATGCGATTGCCGCCGGGAATGTCCCCGCCGATCGCCCCATCACCTTCGAGCAAGCCCTTAAACTCCCCTACCTGCAGGCCGTCATTCTGGAGGCTCTCCGCATGCGATTTCCCGTTAATTACGGAAATTATAAGGCGGTCCCTCCTGGCGGCGACACAATCAAGGGCGTGTACTTCCCAGCTGGAACGGCAATTGGGCATAACTCGCTGGCCGTGACGCGGAATTCGGAGGTGTTTGGGAAGGATGTGAATCTGTTCAGGCCTGAACGATTCATGGAGCCCGAGTGTGATGCCGAGACGAAGGCGTATCGAGTTAGGAGCATGGATATCCTTTTCGGCGGTGGAAGGTGGGCCTGCAGTGGGAAGCAGATTGCCATGTTTGAGCTGAACAAGCTGCTTTTTGAGGTAAGTTTGTCTTTCATGCAAGAGGGGATTGGCTCGGGTGGGTGATAAATGCTGACAGGGAAACAGTTGATGAGGCAGTTTGACTTCCAGGTTGTCAATCCCCTCACCCCATGGACGGAGTTGCATTTCAGCACTCCGAGGTTTGTGGACGCGTTTTGCAGAATTACGGAGGCCGATTGGAACAAAGCTGCTTGAGTGAGAGATCAGTGGTAAATTTTTAGCTTGATGGGACACATGATCCGAAGGGGCTTGCAAATTTACGTGTCGAGGAGAATAAATAGACACCATATAGGAAGGCATTTTGGCTACTGTGCAGGCGGTCAACATAAGTTTTGGAGCTGCTGATATTGGTGTCGGTAACATACGATGGATACAATGTAACTATTTACTGGAATAGAACACAAAGGGACGCAAGATATACATAGGAGGAACCGATCCGTCGCTACTCACACCAACAGAGGCACAATTTCCGGGGCTCACCATGAGGCATCCTCCCTCCCCTTTCCCCTAACCATTACAGACCGCAAAAACCTGCACCAAAACAAACACCCTCCCCCCGCTCTACACTCAACCATGATGCCCTCCCCCGGGGGGGGTAACAACCTCGGCGTCGGCGCCGGCAACACCTTCGCCCCCTCCAGCACCTACAACCGATGCCACTTAGTCCTATAATCCGGAATCGCCCCCTCCCTCGCAAACTCCCACAGCGCATCAAAATCCCTGCAATGCCTCAGCGGATGAAAATCCGCTAGCGGCACCGTATACCCCTCCCGCTAATTATGCGTCACAATGTCACTACTCGCCTGATACAGCCATTTCACCACCCTAAAATCCACACCACGAATTCCCCTTTCCTTCTTCGGAACTGAACAGTTGCCGCCTTATCCTGAGACAGACTGAGCTAGACTGAGCGAGGGGGTCACTGTTCTGAGCTGCCTCGGCTATAGTTGCCACGGTCTAAAATAGCCGTGGAGTTGCAAGGACCCAGTTTTGGGGCCTCGCCCACCACCACCTAGCCGCGATTTCCTTCACTCTAACAACAGCAGAGAAAAACCTATAGTTTTACCACGTTGATAAAACACTGTTTTGTATATAATATTTATCTTTTCCAGTATCTCTAAGCCTGTTATGCCTGGGTCGAATTATTCATTTTTCTAAAACAAATAATCCATTATTACAGACACTTCTTTTACAGAAGTGGAATGATAACTAGATAGCGTGGTGTGGACGATTATAGTTGTTGCTCAGTAGGCTTCCACAGGGCTCTAGTACAGCGCTGTGACTTCTGGGGAAGTAGGGTGGTATTGATCCAAGCTGACTACAGTGCTGAAAGCCATAGCGCTGTACTACAACCCTGTGGAAGCCTACTGTGCAGTAACTATGTAGTATTCTGATACTAAAAATATAGTTGCGACCCTATTTCACTACAATGTTGGCCTTGATAAAGGTACCTGCTAGGTAATAAGCCTTTTTTTATTGTACTAGTGAACATGCTGAGGTGAGCTGATACCGGAACCGAGGCAGCGGCTGTAAACACCTGATTATAAAGGTGTATATACAGTTGAATTCCAGGGTCTCGAGATAACTCGGATCCCCACTGCTTTTGCGCGGTGTCATGAGCATACGACCCGTGGGCATAATTCTCGGCCCCACGGAAGCATAACTTCGTGGCCAGACCTGGGCAGACACGCACAGACTAGTCCTGGTAGTTCCAAAACCTGGACCATTTATTAAGGGCGAGCACTCCCCGCTTTATAAATCCGTGGAGGTGGAAGCTGATCACTCCCTGAAGCCGATCATGCTCACACGTTTGTGCCATCTCCCCCCCACCCCAAAAGAAACACCGTAAAAAGATATATTTTATGTGACAATTATACAACTACTGGCATTTTTGGTGGGCCACTGATTGAAGGAGTACGCCGTTAAGGCGAACTTGGATGGGAGAGAATGGAACAGTCCACATCTTGACCGAGGCTTGTATATTGTTGGATTTTACGGTCTCAGCGCAGGCCTTGCGCAAATCTTCTTTGGTATACCGAACCGCCATTAAAAGAGTAACAGATTGATGGGAAGATGAAGAAACGGTCAGGAATGGATCGAGTGGGTTGAAGATATAGAGGGGATGGCTTGTTTCGGATTCCTTGTTGTGCGTGATCAGCTTCGGGGGGGGGGCGCGATCAGCTTCTGCCTTCACGGACTCAGATGGTAAACCCCCTCAGATGCAGATCGTTAATAACGAAACAGGCTGCTGCCTTCGGAGATGTACGACCCCCCATTTCCCCGAGCTGCTGCTATTTCGGGAGTTTTTCGTGTGCCCAAGAGCTGAAATCTTTCACGAATCCTCTCAGGGCTCGGCAGCTATCTGGGATGGCCACGTGCGCGTGGGAGGAGCCAAGGGCAGTACTCTACAGTACAACGACTGCCTATAGTCCGAAGCAACCGTTAACACGAATTGCATTGCCGCGACGCTCCTATTCCACATAACTTCCGCTGCTAGCGCATACATGGAAAATTTTTGGATCTGGACAGCTGATTATGACCTGTAAGTCTTCCAAGGTTCTCATCCCCTTGCACAGAAGAGGGGAAGAATGCCACTGTTGTTCGGACTCATTTAGGACATCCCCTCCCAAGCCCAAGTATCCGTCTACACGGCTCGAGCCTTTTGGTAGAGTCCCATGGCTCAGTTTGGCACTTGGCCACCGCGCCGGAACACTCGAAGGTGTATCAATACCGCTTCTACCATGCCCAGAACGTCCTCGGCGGCACCCTCCAGACCAAGACGCCCTATTACTAACCCAAAGCCCCCGCACCCTTCACCGGGGCCTGTGCCCTACCCGATGATCCCACCTTCGCCTACTGCTCCGCTAACTCGGCCACGTGCGCATATGCATGGGGGATGGAAGTCATCGGCGTCCAACCATATGTTCTTCGGAGCCGGTTTCTACTCTTGGTTCTAATGGTACAACTATGTCTGCCTCTAGCTAAAGCCTACCAGGAGCATCTGGCCCACGTCATTAATAGCAACAACATCTTCATCATTAATCTTTACACTAATGGCATAATTTCCATAATAAGGCCAGTAGCAACTCAGATATTTTAGGGCTGTAGAATATAGACGATTTTTTAGGGACTATTATTGGATAGACTGGCCTGAAGGTCGGCGTGTTCTCGACTAGCCAGACGACGTTACCCACCTGCCGTCGTAGACCTGGGACGTCCTAAATCCTACTATCTCATGCCACATTCCGTGTAGGATTCAGCCGCCACCGACACTGCTGCTGCCGATCAAGCCTCCGGTGTATACCACTACGATTGCTGGTGTGGGGCCGGTCACAGTCGATCCGCCGGTGATTTTAACGCCGCGAATCAGCGTTCAGCCGGTTAGCGTCAACGTGCCCGTGTCACAGGTCGTCACGCCCGTGATCGATGTCCCGCCTAATATCAAGCTACCCGTGATTCCCATCCCGATCCCGCCCGGCTGGGTGCCGAACTGTCTTATCTTTCGCGGACTCATCGATATTCTCTGGCCGACGATAATGTCGGCGGGATGGCATTCATTGCATAGCCCAGATTTAGAAACCATGAAGCCATTCAGCTGTGACCTAGTTACCACTCTTATCTCTCCCTAGCTGCCGTTTTATACTGGCGTTCTGGCAGTGCCAGGCATCGAGTCAGCTCCGCTGACTCGATGGTCAGGGGCCTCTTCTATCTGACAAGTGTCGTTTGCCCACATAACGTTCCGTGTCTGACTCGTATTACCAGCGAATCATTGTGGGGATAGTGAGACGTGCGACTCTCAGCCTATCAGGAAAGTGAGGCAGCCTCTCAAGCGGCTAGCAGGTCGATACACGGCATGATTGGACGGAGTCTAGCCAATGGAAAAGAGGCAGTTGCTTAACGCACCTGGACCATGTCACAAAGCCCGATCTCGCTGTCTGCGTCAACATAACATCTCCATCGTCAAGCAAGATTTGTGAGCCCAACCCCCCTCCCCAGAAAAAAACACGATATCAGATATCGTCAGCTTCCATCCTCAATAGAGCGATTCCTTTACATGCCCGATACTATGGTGGTCCAAGACCTGGGATCGTAAGATCAACCCGATTTACTCTCTCCGTTACCCGGTCTTCTTCGCTACTCAATCTGTGGCCCCGGCATTGCTAATTGTGTCGTAGGTTCAAGGAATTCGAAGAGACTATACTCCATGCTAAAAATGACAAAGTCTTGGTCATTCACGTCTTTTTCCCAGGTATGGGCTCGAAGCATTTCGAGCCGCGGCTAGAGAGGTATGGTATGACACCAGTACCTGGTATCTTTGTTATTAATTACCTACTTGGGGCATACGATGACTTGGTTGTATAGCATCTCCGATATCAGCCCAGACGTCCGCTGCTTTCGGCTAGACCTGAAAACCGCCGAGGGAGGTGCATCAGAGCGGCTGGCCGTCCCTGGTCTGCCATACGTCGTGTTCTTTCGAAATGGCGAAAAGATTGGCGAGATAGTAGGCCAGGTCGACCCAAAGCGGGTGCAAGTGGTTATCGCGAGGCACCTGTCCGGCATACAGTTTCCTCCCGAGGCACCTCCGCCGGCCGCAAAAACTCGTCCGCCCCCTCTCCCAAGCCAAGGAGTACCGGGAAGTTGCCAAACGTGCCGGATGGAGAGCATCGTCCAGATGCTGCCGTCTCACCCGAAGGACGGCATGGCGCATGTTCGGAACACGGTGAATGTCCAAAAACTCGTGTCAGGCGCGGAGCGCTGCAGCTACTGTCGGTTCGTGGTGGATACGTGCAAGAAAGACGAGTCATTGTTTGAGCACGTCGAGGCCGTTGGAGGAGACATCACTATAGCGTCCCAGCGGAATAGAGGCCTCGCGCGTCTGTTTCTGGAGGGCCCCGCATTAAACCCCGGGGTCAACAAGACAGAGCGTTTCAAGGCGAGATTCTTGCAAAGGCCTGATAAGGCAGGAGAGCATTTTGGCGGAAGACTCGTTCCCCGCGATCTGGACTTTGGGAGGTACCAGAAGTGGTTGGCTAGCTGCGAGGACTGCCACTCGACGGCATGCAGCAACCAAGAGGCGACGACGGACGCCTCCGGGCTGCGGCTGCGGCTCATCGACCTGAATGCCTGTTGCATCGTCGACGCGCCAAAGAGCGGCGCGAGGTACGCGGCGCTAAGCTACGTTTGGGGAACCGCAAAGCGGCTGGAGTTGGTTGGTGGAAATTACCAGCAGCTTAGGTCTGTCGGCGGTCTCTCCGACAAGCGCGACTACGTCCCAAAGACGATCCGGGACGCGATGCTCATCGCCAAGAACCTCGGCTTCGAGTATCTGTGGGTGGATGCCATCTGCATCAAGCAGGACGATGCCGCCGATCAGGCGCACCAGATCCAGCAGATGGACAAGGTGTATGGATTCGCCGACCTTACCATCGTTAGCACCGGGCCCGATTCGGATTCGGAAGTGCCAGGCCTCCACTCGCCCAGGGCGACACCGAACCAGGCCGTGTGCAGGATAGGCAACCTCGAGCTCATCAGCAGCCTCCCTACGCTTTCTCAAGCACTCTCGGCCTCCATCTGGGATCATCGAGGGTGGACGCTCCAGGAGAAAGCGCTGTCGAGGCGTCTCCTGATCTTCACGCCCGGCCAGGCGTACTGGCATTGCAACAAAGCGATATACGCAGAGGACACCCGGCTCGAGCTATCTCGAGATGCTCGAGACGCTCGAGATCTGGACCAGATCGTCGAGCACTACGAGGAGTATTCCGCCGAGCTCAGACGGATATACAAGCCATCGCCGGCCGGGTGCGCCCTGTCTCAGTATGTGTCGCTGTTGAGATCCTATGTGACGAGGAGTCTCACCCACCAAAGTGACGCCGTCGGGGCTTTCACCGGGGTGCTGAACTCGCTGCGCTCCCAGCTGGGCACACACCACTACGGCCTTCCCACCCTCGAGTTTGACGCGGCCATGCTCTGGCAGACCGAGGGGCATTTTCCAAGCCGGCGGGAAGAGGCATTTCCGAGCTGGTCGTGGGCGGGTTGGCGAGGCGGCGCCGACGTTGAGATGAACGAAGGCGGTCTGAAGCCCATCTCCAAGATAATCTGGTGGAAGATGGACGGCGATGCGGCGGCCGCCCCGGCGCACGTGCGCCTCATCCCCGGCGACGTGAAGTTCGAGTCGTATACAAACGAGTTCTTTGGCGTGGATTCCTCTGCGCCACTGCCCCGGCCGGACATCGCCCCTGTCGTCGACTACAGCGAGGAACCGAAAGAAAAGAGACCCCCCAGGTCACATATCTTACGGTTCTGGACCAGCTCCGCCCGCTTCACCATCGGCCGTACCGCGGTGCGCTCCCGCGGAGACACCTGCTCTGAGTATCCGGTCTATGTCCCAGGCCAGAAAGACCGAGGTAGCGTCTCCACCATTATCTTGGACCGCGCCTGGCTCGGCAGTCGCGCCGAGGATGACATTGACGTGATCTTTCTGTCGCGGGTGAGGGGCGAAGCCGGCCAGGGATCCAAGTACGACGTCAAAGTGTGGACCATGGCCGTCACCTGGAGCGGCGGCGTGGCCTATCGGGTTCAGCAGTTCGTCTTTCCTCTTCGTTTGACCTCCTGGGAGTCAGCAGAACCACAGTTCAGGCTCATCACCCTTGCTTAATGACGAGTCATTTGGGGAGGGGGCACTGTTAAAAATGACTAATTACGCTGTATTTCAAATGCGTACATCTAAAAGAATTTCCTAAGTTCAATTTCGGTGTGCGTCGGAGGCTCTCCCATGTACGGCTGAGATGAGGAGGCTATCAGGTGTCATGGAGAATTGCAGATCATGGCCTCTCTCAAAATAACCAGAGTGGACCAACACTGGGCTGCCTCTCTCCTTGAAAAGATCCCCCGAAGTAAATGTCGGAGCACAATATTCTTCTCGCCCAGATCGTTCGCCACCAAGCTCCGAGGGAACATTTTTTCAGTTTCCATGGTGTAGTCACGGAGTGCTTTCTAGCTCTTGAAGGCTTCCACACCATCCTCGCCACCTCCTCCTCTCCCCCACTCAACCAGGTCCACAATATTAACATGCGTGGTACGAACGACCTAGCATAGGGGAGGGACAAATTGTCTATGAAGTTCTGGGAGGCGGCTATTGCTGATGCAAATGTCCCAGTTCTTGGCCCCTTGCTTACACGGAGACCATTTTTGGGCTCTTCGGTTAAAACTGCACCCTTTCACAAAGCTGTGCTGTTTAATGGGTAGATACTAGCCGAAGTTTAGCCGGGGCTGATCTGGACTGATAGAACGGCAATAAGGGATCATGTGACTATGAGTCGATTTTAGGATGGTGAAACAACGGCTCCAACTGCGAAGCGATAGCGGCCGGTTGCCGTGAGCTAGGATATCATCGGATTCCACGAGAAGCTATACTTTGGCCTGCCTGGCGAGAAGCTAGGCTTTATGGCTTGAAATCGTGGATTGGGCAGTCGGAGGTCAGTCTGGCCTCAGCTGATGTCGGTGCCAAGGAAAAGGGCCAGCGACCTCCAAAAGCGAAAATCGACTACGGCCCAGCCATGATTGGTGGGGCGTTCCGACAGAATACTCGGTGGCTGACGTTGACTATCTGATGCGTCGCAAGTTTGAGCAAATTCACTCGGTGTGTGCCATTCCTATTAAAACGGCATTCCTGTTGGAGGACTACTGGATGGAAAACACCGAGAGGGGCGAGAGAGATGACTACCCTTGGACATGTCTGGAGCGACAAGACCGTACCGATGGCGCAGACTTGGGGAGCCATGTCAGCCCACCGCATCTACACCTCGGCCAGCTTGCAAGCCTCTGCTAACCTGGAGATGCGTTTCCTTTCCAAAAAAAAAAAAAAAAAAAAAACACAAAAGGA
>Ga0247760_1001379_pt1 | contig 22694 bp, 5 predicted proteins | sample UWRJL171409R4_FD_179936 | JGI IMG/M metagenome (GOLD analysis project Ga0247760, IMG submission 179936) | Plant litter microbial communities from Arlington Agricultural Research Station in Wisconsin, United States - UWRJ-L171-409R-4 | ecosystem: Environmental > Terrestrial > Plant litter >... | reverse complement strand
CAATCTTCAATCTGTAAATTATAGTAAATCACCCCGGGTGGTTATTATACGTAGTATATTATTTATTTAAGTAATTATCTCTAATTTATTTAGCACTTTCTAGCTTAATTTCCAACGTACAGCTATATAAATATTATAATTACATTTACTAATTCTCATTCTATATAATTAATACTAAAGTATCATACTACATTAGTCCGGGTAGTTGTTGTGGGTAGTGTATTCTTTTTTTATATTTTTATTCTTAATTTAGCCGGTTATTTCTAGCCCAACTTTCATCGTATGGTTGTATAAAAGTAACCATTAGATTTAATATTTATTATTTTATATAATTATATTTAGTGCACTATACTACATTAGCCTGGGCGGCTGCTATGGATAGTATATTCTTGTTTACCATATTATTTTTATTTTGGCTAGTTATCTTCGGGCCCAATATTCACTGTACGGCTATATAAAATTTTCCATTAGATTAAAAAAGCTTTATTTTATATAGCTATTACTAATGCACTATGGTGCATTGGCCTGGGTGGGTACTATAGGTAGCATATTTATTTTTTCTTTTATTATTTATACTTTGGCCGGCTATTCCTTAACCTATTTTCGTCGTACAGCTATATAAAAATATCCACTGTATTCAGCTTACCTTATTCTATCTAGCTATTACTAATGCACTATGATGCATTGGCCTGGGTGGGTACTGTGGGTAGTGTATTCTGTTTTCCTACTAGTATATCTACTTTAGCCAGCTATTTCTAGCCCAATTTTCATCGTACAGCTATATAAAAATTACCATTGTATTCAATATTCCTTATTCTATATAACTATATCCAATGCACTATACTGCATTACCCTGGGTGGGTGCTGTGGGTAGTATATTCTTTTTATATTCTATAATTTCTACTTTAGCCGGCTCTTCTTAGCCCAATTTTCATCATACAGCTATATAAAAATAACCATTGGATTCAGAATCTTTTATTCTATATACTTATTACTGATGCACCTTACTATATTGGCCTGGGTGGTTGTTTTAGGTAGTGGATTAGTTTTATTTTTTTTTTTTTTTTTTTTTTTTTTTTCCAAGTCAGATTCTTTACCCAGGTAGTAGTGTAGCCGCCTGGCTCTCTGGATCGCATTTTTGTAGCTGGCTTTCTACAGGGGTTTTTTAATCGAGTCTACAGGGATAAAAAAGCTTATTTGCATGGAGGACCCCAAACCTCAAGATACCCTTACATCTGCGCGGGATTGTACTAAATCAAATCGAACCTTTCTCTAGCACCACGCATTGTACAGCAAATTGAAAACATACGTTTTAATCGCTAAAAACTGGCGATTCGATGCATGTCGGTTTCATTCATTTTGGTCAAGTGGCCAAATGTGCATTGTACTAATCGTACAGCAGGTTCAGACCTTTCACCCCCAACATCTTCTCACCCCCATATCTTAACAACCAGACATTGTACAGGAAATCTGAAGAGACAGAAGTTTTAGTTTTCTTCTTGCGATTCGAACGGTACCATTTTTATAACTGTACACCTTTGGGAACAAACTCGCGTCTACCCCCTGTACAGTAATCGAGTCTACCCCCTGTTTCCTAGAAAAAGTGGGGCAAAAGAAACCGAGTCTAGTAGACTGCCGCGTGGACTATAGTTATACCCCTTAAAGGATTAGTAATTAATAGTATATTTTAAAAAGATATAGTAATTATTAATTATTAAAACCTTTTATTTTATTAAGCAATCTAAAGCCAAAAAGTTACCTATTATTACTAAACCAATTACTAAATTAAAAAAGAATACTTAGAATAGGATTATTAAATTTAAGGTTTAATTAGTAGCTAGGAGGTTTTAATAAGTTTTTAAAATCGATTTTAGGGAAACCTTTATAGCTACTACAATACTGTTAACCTAGCGAATTATACTAGTACTAGCTATTATTGAAAATTGGGAAATTAAATAAGTAGATTTTATAGGAGCTTTTTTAAATAATAAGTTAAATATAAAGTTTTATATTAAGGTCCCTAAAGGCTTATATAAATTTAATCTTAGCAGTTCTAAAATATTAAACCTTTTGAAACGGTATAATTAAAACCCCTTTAAAGATTAAATTATATTACTAGGTAAGGGATTTTACAATTTAAAACAAGCCTCCTACCTTTGGTAATAAAAGGTTGAAAAATTACTAAAAACGCTAGATTATAGCCCTCTTATTAGTAACGTAGCCACTTATTATAATACGGTTTATAAAATTATAGTAATTACCTATGTTAATAATTATCTCCTTATTAGGCCTTTTATAATTAAGATTAAGGTATTAAAGGTCTAATTTAATTAGGTATACGATATAAAAAACCTAAACCTTACCCGCTACTTCCTAGGGGTTAAAATCCACTGCAATAAGGCATACCACCTTTTATAAATTAATTAAAAGGCTTATATTGAATAAGTTATTTAGTATTTTAAACTTAGCTATAATAGACCAGCTACCCCTTTTTCTCCAGAATTTATAAAACCTAATTCCTCTTCCAAGCCCCTAAATACTATTAAGATCTAGCTATTTTAGCAACTTATTAATATTATTATATACGTTATAATTTAAATTAGGTTAAATATAACGTTTATAATATAATAGCTTTCCCGTTAATTACAATAGCCTATTATTACCTACCTTAAAGTAGTAAAAAAGCTCTTTAGCTACTTATTTTCCAACGTAAACCAAGGTATTTATTTTGGTACCTCTACTAATCTTACCCTTATAGAATATATTAATAGCGATTTTGCAAAGTGTAAAACCATTATAAAATTTACTTATAATTATTTATTTATAATAAGTAAAGGATTAATTAATTAGAAGTTAAAGAAGTTGTTTATAATAACCTACTTGACCTTAGAAGTTATGTTTATAGGGTTTATAAAGGGTAATAGAAAGGTAATCTGGTTATAGGGGTTATTCTCTAAACTAAAGCGCCTTATATAGGGACTTATTCTATTAATAGGAGACAATAAGGGCGTTATAGATATAGTATATAATTTAAAATACTACAATTGTACGAAGTATACCCTTTTAAAATACTAGGGGGTAAAAAAAAACGTTATAAAAGGTAATATTACTATAACGTACGTATTTATAGGGGAGATATTAGTAAATAAGTTAATAAAAACCCTAACTTTAGTTAAATATAAGTAATTCCTTAAGTTATTAAAGCTTTTTAAGCCCTATAGATTCCAAAGGGGGTTTATCTAAAATTAAAAGGCGTATTAGGGCTTAGGGCTATAAAGGGGGTGTTGAAATTACAACCCAGCTACCCTATAGCTATAATACCTTTAGGTGCTGTAGCCTAGTTAATCTACTACCCTGGGAGTACTATTAATTATATTATGGTAAAATGTAGTTACTATAACTACGGGGAGTTGGTATTGTGGTTTAAGGGGGCTACTAAGCCCCCTGGACCTACTGAAACCTACTAAAACCGACGGGGAGTTCCGAGGACCCACTACTTGTAGGCTTGGCCTATAGGAGTAAATTTACTACTAATATTATATTAGTATAGCTAATTTGTTATTTTGGAATCCTTTGGATTTTAATGTTAATGTAAGCACTTTTCCCTTTATAATATAAGCTTTTTTTTTATATTTTAGGGCCCTTACCCCCTGTAAAGTTGACCTATACCTACTAAGGGCCTTATGAAGAACCATCTCCCCTTTTATATTTCTAATATCTAATTCTTTTCCTTTCTTCTACCTTAAGCAAAATAGTTTATATATAGCCTTAGGGCAACCTTTTGACCTTTGTGATCTCTATGTAAAGCCTACTATAGTCACCTTGTTATAGGGTATAAACCCCTGTATTTCTACTTGTTACAGCAGGTTAGTCTGCTGATCTTAGTTTCCTTTAACCCCGTTTCGGGTAGTTATCGTACCCTTAAAGCCTTCCACTACGCTCGTTACAGGGGACTCACCCCCTGTAACCTCCTGTACTAGACCTTACTGAGACCAGTCAGGCCACACAAATTAACAAATATAATATTATAGCCCCCTTTTAATAATAAAGCCTACTCCAAAACGTTCTTCCACTTATCCCACTACTACGCTAATACTACCACCCTTTCAACGCTACCTTCTATTAATACTATATTATAAACTTAGATAAGAAGCTGGCAATTCTCTTTAATTAAAAAGTTAAGTAAGATACAATATAGTATAAAGTTTTATAAATCCAAAATATTTTATAATTCATTAGTATTATTCTTATATAAGAACCGTTTTTAAACCTTACTTATAATCCGAATTTTAAATAAGCTAATTATAATTTTATAAAACGGTATTTATACTAAAATAAACTTTTTAAATGTTCCTATACGTTAAAATAGTTAAATAATTAATTAATTACCTTTACCTTACTAAAATTGCTACTAACCTTTAGTAATAATTAAAATATCCCTAGAAGATACAAACTTAACTAGTATTGCCGCTTTATTACCAATATAAAATAACATCTTAATTATACCCCGTTTACTATTTATATTAGGTTACTTAATATTTTCTAATAATTTGCAAATAAAATTATTAGTTTCGTTACTATAAAAACCTAATAACTTTGCGTTTTAGAACTTCTCTTCTAACTTAATTAAAATTTATTTCTAATAATTATTATTATTAATACAGTTATAAATTAACCAAGTAATTATATTAGTAAAAAGGGATAGGGGCTTATAAAGGCGTAGCTACTTTAATAGGATATTTAGAAGCGAGATATCTAGTAGCAAGGAGGTACATTAGCGAATAGGGCGGTTAGTACTAATACTAATTAAAATTGCAGTTAAAGTCTTTTAGTATCCAATAACAGCCTTTTTAATAAACGCAATAGCTAAGGTTTATACAATAAAGGCTTAAAGGTATAAACGGCAAAGTTTTTCGATAAAAGGAGAGAATTACACCGCTACTTTCAGCCCAAATATCAACGGGTTATCCAGGCCTAATAAAAGTATTAATAGTACTTTAGCTGGATAGCACTATAGCGGGAACTTCGGGACTTTAACTGGTTAAAATCTGGATTATTTAAGCTTAAAGTACCCTCTACCTAAAGGCTCCCAGTAGGATGCTTCTAGGCGTATACGAAGTATCATTCCAATAGGTACAAGGCTATATAATATAGGATTTATCTCCGGGGGCGCATTAGGGTAATAATTTATTTTGAACCCCTACAGTACGATAATTATATCCTCTACCGACTTAGCACCAAGTTAATAATAATTATAGCCGATAACTAATCTAAACCCCTTTAAAGGTACTGCTATATCTTCTGGTATATCTAAATTCGTCCGTAGCTCCGAGGCACTGGCCCGTTCTTACAAGTCAATAGGCCTAGTCCCGTCTAGTAGCGACGGCGTAATAGCATTATCAGTTTTAGCTCCTCCCTATTATATCAGCATTTCCGTTTTAGCGGGCTCGGGTAAGATAGCAGTATATTTTTTACAAACCATAAGGCCGAACTTGTCGAAACCAAATCCATTAGGTAATTTAATAGCAAGCTTATCTTCCGGGGGATGCTGGTATAAATAGTTAAAATCGCTTTGCTTAATGGGGTTTAGTAAGGTACGAATGGGGCGCCGCTTTAGAGTTAGTCCTTCCTAAGACCTTTTAAGTATTAACAAGCTTAGTCCCTTTGCGGCTATTTTATAAATAGGGACCTTTCTTAAAATAGTACGAAGCGTATTATAGTATTTCGGCCCCTTAGAAGCCTATAAATAGTACTAGACGATATCTAATCCCCAATAACGTATTACGGTCTCTAGAGCAAAAATATATCTCAATTTAAACTTACGGCTATTGTTAGCAATAGCTAGGAATTTATCCCATTTCGGGTCCAGCTGCTTAGCTAATACCTCCACCCTAGCCTTCTTAAAATTTTTATACTTAGTATAATATATAAATATAACGTACTTATAGGCGGCGATAAAAAGCTGAACTTTAATATACTATTTAAATAAATCATTGCGTATTTATACGTATAGCTTGTATTTCTCCGGCTTAGCTTTGCGTTAAATATTATCGCAAAACTAGGCGACTTATTGGGTATAATTAGGGTTTAGAATAAGTAAATCGTTTATTATCTCGTCTAAAATAATCTCTAACGGCGCGTAAGGATTAGAAGGTATATTTAAATAGCTGCGGCTTTTCAAAGGACGATATGGTCGAATTAATATAATCGCGATTAAAAAATTATATAAAAATCCAAATAAGCGTTTGTAAATAAGGGAAGAGTAATTAAAAACCGAAACACCCTACCAACTAATGGACCTACTTAGGTGGTGCAATTTATACCACTTAAGTAGGTTCGTATTAGCAGGTCCCATTGGCTTAGGCGGAGTATTGCAGTTTTGCGCCGCTATTTAATTATTTTGGTAGATTTCTCCCTTATACCGGGCTGAGAGAATATCTGTAAACGAATCCGACTTAGTAGTGCGTAGTATTGAGATATTTGCTATAGAAATGTAAATATATATAAGGAAAATGCAAATAAATTCCCTCCTAATCTAAAAGAATTCTTATAATTTAAAATAAAGTATAGTAAAGTAAGCCTCCCCTAGCAGCGTCTTAATCTAACCTTAAAAATAATAATAACTCCCCCTACCTAAAAATAATACGCCCCCGCCGCTATTCCCGGCTATAGGTAAGAATATTAATTTTCTACTGCCCTATCCCCGTAGTAATTTAAATAGATAATCTTCTTCGCCTTTATAACTGCCTTTAGCTATTTCTCGCTTATTATTTCCTTTTTATACTTAGCTATAAACTGAGTAAAGAATATAATATTTTTTTATCTACGCAGATTATTAGCGTGGCTTAAGTATAAAAGCAGGTCTCTTTACCTTTTGGCCATTTATCTCTTATTTCGCTAGGCTGGTTACCAAGTCTTTTCTAAAAGCGGAATATTTGTATCTAGCCTGGATTTAATTAAAAAAGTACTTTTAAATAGCTTTACGTACCTCCTGCTTTAGCGGTTTATACCTTAAGGCTAAATAAACCTAACTAAGCACCGCCTTATTAAATACCTATAATTAATTAGTAGTAAGAAATAGGATGCTATTATAATATTTTAGCTTCCGTAAGAATATTGAGATTAAAGTATTAAATTATATATTATTTAAGCGCTAAGCCAGGAATATATCCGCTTCGTTAAAAAGCTGGAGGGCTTTTTAGCAGCTAGCGATTTTAAAAACGGTTTTTAAGATTAGTTCCACCTTTACCAGATCTACTTTAATCTGGCTAGCAGGAACCTATTCGGTCAGTAAGGAATAAAAATATTACTAGGGATTATATACTATATATAGTGGAATTCGAGAACTCTTAGCCAGCGTTTCTACTATTAGGGTTTTACCTACGCCCGGCAGTTTACTATTATATATATTAGCAGTAACTCTTATTAGCTAAAAAGATAATATATTAATGCAGGAAGTTAATTCTACGCCCTTTCCCCTAAATAAGGTCTTTAAAGCCATTTTCCGGAGCACGCTATAAATACGTTTTAGTAAAGGCTAGAATAGGCATCTTTTAGCTTTCTGAAATTTTTACGTCGTTAAATAAAAAGGGGGCCCATTTAATATCGTAAAGGTTAGTAATGGTAAATTCAACTATACCTAATTAGCTAATAATTGCCGCTATAATAAGGGAGAGCTACGAACGGAATATTTTACCCGTTAAGCAGAAGCTTAATATAATTAGGCTGCAAATCAGAAGTTTTTTAGCAGAAAGCTGGTTTAGATTAAAATTGGTAAGCTTAATAGTAGTATACAGCCTAAAAATAGAGTATTTTAACCGGACCTTGTAGACTTGCAGGCATAAGTAGTTGGGCTTATTATCCTAAAAGCTAATAGCATTTACTATAACCCTGCCCTTAACGTATTAACGGATAATATTACCCTTATTATTAATATAAAACGCCTTACCCTTATACTATTAGTAGTAAATACCCATTAAAGACGTAAATTTGCAACTATATATTATAAGCTTTTTTCTAATTTTAATAGTTTTAAGGTAATATTAGAAAAGGTATATAGAAAGGTTATTAATTTACTTGGCTTTTTAGAAGTAATTAATCTTAAGGCCTATAGTAGTTTCCCTAAAAATTATACTATTTGTATTTAAGTAGTAAGCGTAAATATAGAGGCATCTTAAACCATCCCGCCTCTACTTCTCTTTATAATAATTATAAAAGATGTACTTGGGGGCGCTAATACCTTAGTAGCTATTATATACCTTAGCGTTTAGTTGGAATAGAAATTTTAGCAGATTATATGTAATTTCCTATTATATGCGAAGTTTAGTAAGGTATTACTAAATTAGGGTATAAGTAAACTTAACGTAATTTATTAAAATTTTAAGATGCTTTATAGCTATAGCGGCTAATAAATCGGTTTTTATACGTTAATAATATAACTCTAACTTTTTTTAAACGTAGAAAAGAATATACCGTTCTATTTATATAAATTAGTAACTTTATACTAAAACGTCTCACAATTTACATTAAAGAAGTAAAATTAGTAAGAGAAATACTATATATATTTTAGCAGATTTTACGTAAAGTGATATATATGAATATAAATTTAATATTAATAAATGATATCGTTTTATAAGTAGTTTTATTTATAGCTATATTAGTAATAGTAAGTTTGTTGGATAGTTACTATACTAATTCTATTACAAATAATAAATAAGTATTAATTAAATTCGTTAAAGTTTAAGCTGGATGATTTAGTAATTTTGTACTTATTAGATTACTTATTCCAGCTACTATAATTAGCTATACTTTTCAAATATTATATTGGTATTTATATTTTATTTATACGCTTATACTCCAGTTTTAATACTTATCTAGCTGGCTGCTATTTCTTATTTGGGGCTTTCTTCGATATAGCCAAGGTATTTAGTATAATTTTTAAAGTTACAAGTATATTAATAGCTGCTATAACCTGATTTACTAGGTATAATACTCTATTTTAATCTATGGAGCTAGGAGCAGATGTAAAAGGAGCTTTCGCTTCTAACCTGGTATTTTAGAAAACCCCTTTCGCTAAGGCTATTACAAGAAGCGGCTAGTATTTAACGGGATTGCTAAAAGGATATAGCTAAGCTTAATTATTTATATGGGAGAATTTTTGGGTAAAGTGAAAGTTGACCTTAAATTGTCTCGTATAATGTTTTAAGGTTAAGCGGATAATAATACGTTTAACTACTACGTAAGGACTATACCAATTCTTATATTATTTATTCTTTTCCTCCAACATTGCGAATACTTAGATATTATACAACTATACGAAGTTCTCACATAACTAGTAGATTTCTCCTACCCTACTTACTTATACTATACGATTTTAAGGGTGTTAATAACGCATCGTGCTTATTTTAGGTAACTACGCAGATATTTGTCTATTAAACCCGATATAGGAATAATTTATATATTTATAATACCTATCTACTTTAAAGATTACAAAAGTATTTCTCCTTTTATATAACGTATATAATAAGCGAATGGTACAGACAAGCAAACGGTACACTTTCTTAGCATAATACAACCTTCCCACTTCTTTTACCAATCCTACTACTAATTCACAATAAATTCGCTTCCAAAAGAATCAAGGCTTACTTTTACAATTAAGGCTCTTAAAAACAATCCAAAGCTTACTTTTCAATACGCAGCTACAATTTACAACGTACCTTTAATAACACTTTCCACCCAACGCGATAACCAGTTTGCACAACGCAATATTCCAGCCAACTCACGTAAGTTTACGGATTTGGAAGAGAAAATAATTATTTAATATATTATTAAGTTATATATACGCGTATTCCATTCTCGGCTTTTATATATGGAAGATATAGCCAACTAATTACTACGTAAACGCAACGCGCCGCCTATTAGCGTATAATAGGCTTACAACTTCGTTAAGCGCTAACTAGAACTTTAAACGTAATTTATACGTAAATACAATTATTAAAGGGCTAAATACGAAGATCTAATAATTATTCGTAAGTAATTTATACTTATATATAATATTAAGGTTAAATACGGTATTTTTAACAACGATTCGTATAACTTTAATAAAATTAGGTTTATAATAGGTATTATTATTACCTTTATAATAATTACTACTTTAAATAACCGTAATAGGGTTAAATAGGCCTAACCTAGTAATTAAAAGTAGGTTATAATTATCTAAAAAGTTAATACCTTAGGCTAAACTATCTTACCATTTATTATCTTAGCTAGGTAATACTACTTTACTAATTAGTATTAAGAATATAACCTTCCAACCTCCTAACGTATTATAATAACCGATAACAAGTAAACTACTAATAAGAAAAGTATAAATTAAATTCGGCATTTTAATTTCCACACAGCATCTCGTATAAAGGGCAATTATCGGTTACTTATTCTTAATAACTATAATAACCACTACTCCGAAAAATTCAAAACCTATTACTAAAAGTATAATATTATTATACTTTATATACCTCCGTACTCCTCATACCTACTTTAGCCATTAAATATTAATTATTTTAAGCCGTTAAAAAAGGCGTATAGTTGCTAAATTTAGCAATTAATACGGATAAATATTATATATATTAGCAAGTTGGAATTTCTCTATATATTTAAAAAGGCGTTTTTTGCTTTAATTACAGAAAAGAATATCCAGGGGGGTTTTACCGGAACTAATTTTATACTATACAATTTAAAAAGGGTGATATTTAAGTTAAATATACGCATTTAGACCCCAATACCCCCAGCCTTAAACCTAGGTATAATACTACTTTGGGTCTCCTAAACGCCACATAACCCTCGAAAGGCTACCTCGTAGTTAATATTTATCAAAACTCAAATTTCCAACTATCAAGGTAGCTTTTTAACCTTAATACTAACTACTATAAATTAACTAGTTAAAGGTACAATAGCTATTATATATAAGGTGGCCCTTTTACGTACGGAGGTCTCAATATTATAAAAGGTTAATAAGGAGCTTAGTAAGTAACGAAGAGCTAAAAAAATACATATACGGCTTAAAGGGTCACTTACTGTATAAAAGGCACAAGATCTACTAGATCAGAAGGCTATAGGTAAGCAGTTGGTCCAGGAAATACAACAAAATAGTAGTAGTACAGGGGGGTCTCGTACGAAGATTCGGTACTGTAGCGTATACGGCAAGCCTAGCTATAATACACGTACGTACAAGGAGGCTGCAGAATCATCTGATTCATCTGTTTCTAATTCAGTTATTATAATTTCCTAATATAGTGGTTGTTTAATTAAGAATAGTTCTAGTAGGGTGGTGGAAAGTGTACCGTTCGCTTATCTATACCGTTCGCTTATCATGCACGTTATATTAAATATATTAAAAAATACTACATTTATCCCAAACGTTATACTTTTTATATTAACAATTACAAATTTAACTAACGCAGGTAATTTCATTAGATTCCATATTTTAACAATATCCTTCCTCCTAAATACAAATATAATAGTAATACCCTTTAAAACTTTAAATACGGTTTAGTTATTTAAAATAACGCTATATTTATTTTAAATAAATTGCTTGGAAAATAAGGGAAAGGAGACTTATAAGTTACCTTTCTCGAAATTCTTTAAAGTAGGTTTAAAATTAAGCTAACGGAAATAAGCCCTAGTAACCCGTAGGAGATTATTATCTACTTTAATAAGGTCTAACTAGTATTTATATAAACCCTTCCAATAATTTACTTTAAATTTAATACTTTATAATATAACTATAAGGATTTTTATTAAGGAATTTAAGTTACTTTTAAAAGTATAAATACTAGAGAATTTAGCGTTAATAAACTTATAAAATCCAAAGCTAAAGGATTTAAAAAAAAACGTAAGAATTAGTTAAATAAGTTAAAACGTTAGATCTAATTATACAAAAACCATAATTTTAACTAATTAGGTTATTAAGGATATTGGTTTTATAAAAGTATAAATTATTAGTAAATGCAAAAGGGATAGTATTATATATATTGTCTTACGCCGTGTATAGGGTGGGTGCCACCCACCGGCCCTAATGGCCACGCGGAACTTCTACCGTAACTACCTAGGTGGAAAACGCTGCTCCTGCGTTGCGAGGTATCCTGTCAACCAGTACTACGTATAAAAACCCCCTAATCCTGATCAGGCCTTGGCCTCTGGTTTCCCAGGGGGGGCTGGCCATCGGTTATCGATTTGTATACTTCCGTTCTGCCAATTGGTAAGGTCCCCCTACGAGGGCGTACCGCCCTCGCTAGTATCTATCTCCTAGGGCTAGTTATTATCCAAGACCATTGCTGTTTCTACTAACTAGTGCGCTAGGGCCGTAAGTATCTGTAAGATGTTTTTGGAGCCGTAGTTAGTTCGTACCGGGGTTGAGGAGGCCGGGGGGCGACCCCTTGGCCTACGGGGCCGGTTCGCCTCGGTCGGTTCTGCCTGTCTTTTCCTCGTAACGGCGCCGTTACGAAGTCCAACCGAAGTTGGACTTGCCGCTATTATTGCGTTTTCCTAAGTTGTTTTCTTCGAATAGTTAGGGGAGATAAAATACCGGGGTCTATCCGCCTATCGCTTCTTAGCCTAAGTAATCTACTTTGCCCTTACCGGGTACTATTTGGATTATACTAGGTGTTTTTTAGCGTAGTTAACGTAACGCGTTCGGGCCGTATGCGATCCTCCAAGCGTCGCCTCCTCCAGATTATCCTTCTTCGCCTGGTACTTAGTTTCCTTGTAGGTCGAGCTGTAGTACCTATAGCGTACCGTTTTAGCAGCGTATATTTTTACCACCTGGCCAAAACCGTAGTAACAATAGTACTGCCGCAGGGCGGCGCTATCGGCAAAGGGCTCGTAAGGATACCAGGTACCCTCCACCACCACGCCCCGGGTGCAAAGGGTATTCGCTTTATCTACGGTACTAGTAGTAACGTAAAGGGGTATTCTTGTTTTCTTCTTAGCCGTCTTGGGCATTACTACCCGTACGATTTCGACCTTATTCTTATCTTTAATTTTCTCCAGTAGGTACTGTAGTATTGCTGCTTCGCGTATTCGCTACGAGCTCAGCCCGTAGGCGACTACGGTATAGCCTTTGCGGGCTACGGTTGCTGCCTGGGTGAATACCCTTTTTACCTAGCCCGTATTGGTTTCCGCGAATTTTCGGGCCTCCTCCGTATTGAATATGATCTTTTAGTCGCTACTAGGCAAGTGGCGCGTTACGCGCGCCTTGACCGAGGCCGAGGTATCGCCGCTACAACCGCTGCCGATAACGCGGTTAATTAAGTCTATTATATCTCTATTGCTCCTACAGTCGTCGTCCTTCTTTTAGCCCGTCTGTACTATTACTTCCAAAGTATATGCCTTAGGGACATATTTAGCCGGTACCGAGGCAGCTACCTGGGCCCAAGACTTGCCGGCCGTAGCCGGGGTCTAAGGCCCCGTAACGACTTCGGTACGGGCGCTTAATTTGTTTTTAATAGCGTCTAGTTTGTTAAGGACTTTTTGCATTGGGTCGGGCCTAACAGGCGTGGGCTTCTCTACTAAGAACTTAATGGCGATGGCTACCAGCTCTGCCAGGCAAGTGATGACCTTGCTCGCTTCCGGGTCCCCGTTGCCGGTACGATTTCGTACGTAGCTCGTTGCTTTACGTAAAAACATAGAAGCAGTAGCTAGCCACCCCTGAGGTGTAATCAGTACGGGTTCTTCGAGGATATCGTCGTCTTTATCGTTAGGAACCTTTTCGATCCTGCTCTCGCTAAAGGCTCGCCCCGTACGCGGGGTGAACTTTCTACTACTATTAGCTATCGTAGGGCGGTAAGGGTATTCTACCGGCCCTACCCTACGAGAAAACTCGGGGGCGGAGGAGGTAATCGCCCGGTTTCCCTCGAGCGACCCAGCTGCGCCAGCGCCGCGATTACGCTTCTTCTTCGATCCTATAGGGACCGAATGGTCGTCGTTATCAATTGATTCCAGGTGGTTGCGTCGTTTTTGGCCGTGTGCGCGAGCAGATGCGCCGGTCCTGGGTTCTCACGAAGTTTTTTCCTTTTAAAGGGATAGTATTCTTATTTATTTACTTAATATTTTATTTTATTAGTAACTTTTTAATAATAAAAAAACCGCTTTCTAATATAGCATTTTGCGGATCCTTTACAGGAGATAGCGGATTTAATTCCATAAAGATTTAAAGCTACGGATAATAAGTAATATGCGAAGACAAGTTCTCGCCTAACTAGGCTAAAACACCCCACCCAAAACACCCCACCTAAAGCACCCCACCTTAAAAAACAGCTATATTATTATACATTATACCAAGGCCGGTTTGCTAAGACCTATAAATATTCTTATATCCGTAAAATCTTTAATATAAATTTAAAAACGACTTATCCTATATTATAAAGTTGTATATTTTATAAACTAACCGTAACGTGCATGATAAGCGAACGGTACAGATAAGCGAACGGTACACTTTCCACCACCCTACCAGAACTATCCTCAATTAAACAACCACTATACTAGGAAATTACAATAACTAAATTAGAAATAAATAAATCAGATAATTCTGCAGCCTCCTTATATATACGTATATTATAGCCAGGCTTACCGCACACGCTACAGTACTGAATCTTCGTACGAAACCCCCCTATACTACTACTATTTTATCGTATTTCCTAGATTAACTACTCACCCATAGCCTTCTAATCCAGTAGATCCTATACCTTTTATACAATAAGTAACCCTTTAAGCCGCATATGTGTTTTTTTAGCTTTCCATCGCTTATTAAGCTCCTTATTAACCTTTTGTAATACTAAGACCTCCGTACGTAAAAGGGCCACCTCGTATATAATAACTATTATACCTTTAACTAATCAATCTACAGTAATTAGTATTAAGGTTAAAAAGCTACCCTAATAGTTGGAAATTTGAGTTTTAATAAATATTAACTACGAAGTAGCTTTTTAAGGGTTATATAATATTTGGGAAACCTAAGGTAGTACTATACCTGGGTTTAAGGTTGGGGGTATTAAGGTCCGAATACGTATATTTAGCTTAGATATCACCCTTTCTAGGTCATACGGTATAAAACCGGCTCCGGCAAAACCCTTCTGGATATTTTTTTCTGTAATCGAAGTAAAAAACGCCTCTTTAAACGTATAGAAAAATTCCAACTTGCTAATATATATAATGTTTATTCGCATTAACTACTTAATTTAGTAATTATACACCTTTTTCAACAACCTAAAATAATTAACATTTAATAGCTAAAGTAGGTACGAGGAGTACGGAGATATATAAAGTATAATAATATTATACTCCTAGTAATAGGTTTTAAATTCTTCGGAGTAGTAGCTATTGTAACTATTAAGGATAAGCAACTAATATTTACCCTTCGTATAAAATACTATATAAAAATCGAAATACTAAATCCAATCTATACCTTTCTTATTAGTAATTTACCCGTTATTAGTTATTATAATACGCTAAAAGGCTGGAAAATTATACTTTTAATACTAATTAGCAAAGTAGTATTACCTAGTTAAGATAATAAATGGTAGGATGGCCCAGTTTAAGGTATTAACTCCTTAAATAACTATAACCTACTTTCGATTACTAGGTTAGGTTTATTTAGCCCTATTACGGCTATTTAAGGTAGTAATTACTATAAAGGTAATAATAATACCTATTATAAACCCAGTTTTATTAAAGTTATATAAATCGTCGTTAAAAATACCGTATTTAACCTTAATATTATATATAAGTATAAATTACTCGTAAATAATTATTAAATCTTCGTATTTGGCCCTTTAATAGTTGTATTTACGTATAAATTACGTTTAAAGTTTTAATTAGCGCTTAACGAAGTTGTAAGCCTATTATACGCCAATAGGTAGCGCGTTGCGTTTGCGTAGTAATTGGTTGGTTATATTTTCTACGTACGAAAGCCGAGGATAAAATACGCATATACATAGCTTAATAATATATTAAATAATCGTTTTTTCTTCCAAATCCGTAAGTTTACGCGAGTTAGCTGGAATATCGCGTCGTACAGGCCGGCCATCGCGTCGAGCGAAAAGTATTATTGGAAGTATATTATAAATTGTAACTACGTATCGAAAAGTAAGCTTTGGATTATTTTTAAAAGCCTCAATTGCAAGAATAAGCCTTGATTCTTTTAGAAGCAAATCTATTGTAAATTGGTAGTAGAATTGGTAAAAGAAGTGGGAAGGTCGTATTGTACCAAGAAAGTATACCGTTCGCTTGTCTGTACCGTTCACTTATCATGCACGTTATCGCGATATATTTAATAATAAATAAAGCCTAGTTTAATACCCGGGTCTTTCGCCTATTTATTTAAACCCTATGCCATTTTTTATACCGAAATTTATATTATTAAAGGTAGAAAGTTAACTGGCCTTTAAATAAGCCCTATGCGTTGGTGTGAAGAATATTTACATCTAATAGTTATATATTAATGGGATGGTAATACCCTAGAATATAGGTGTTTGTATGGATATAAATAAGAGGTTTATATTAGGTAAGTGGTTTGGTTACGTTATAAATCCGTAATAATTATTTGAGAATAATAATATAAAGGTCGGCTTTATAAAGTATAAATTGTTAAAGGGGGGTAATGAGATAAATAATAGTAGTTTACCTTAAAGTAATAAAGTTACTATACGTCTTTTTGGAGCTAGTTTGCGGCGCCTATTCTTTAGTAGTAGCCGTTTTCCATTAGCCTCTTAGCCTTTAACTCCTATTAGGTAAGCAGTATATTTAGCTTTTAATTGGAAAATTCTTATAGTTACGCAACTTGCTCTTTTTTATAAAACTCTTTAATTTTATTATTTCGCTGCCTCTTAGTTTTGTACCTATACCTAATATACTTTTGTACCTGGGAGAATAACTTGCGGTAGGAGATATAAATTTTATGGTAATGGGCATTTGTAATATTATTAACGTTGCCTTAAAGGAATTTAAAACGGTAGGGAAAGATATGTATTTAGTAATAGACTAAAAGACCCCATTTTGTTTTAAATAGCCTCTTCTAGCGGCATTTTAGGTTAGGATATTGATGCCTAATGCTGCCTACATCGTTGCAATCGCTATTATTATTATCGTCATTATCTTTCTTATTATCGTTATTATTATCATCCTCATCGTCTTTACAATTATTATTATCGGCATTTAGCCAAGGTAAATATGCTTAGACCTTTAATAGTCTAGTTAGTAGTTATTGTATTTTAAACTATTTAATTATTAAAATTGTAAAATTAATAGTTTTGAACGCGCTAATTTGGAATAATTTAATATAGTTATGTAGATCTTTGGGTGTGCGGAATTATTTGAAATATATTTAATATTAAAACGCTTTATCGTATTTATTCGTTATTTTAAAGTTAAATAATAAAGGATGGATTTGGAATTATTACTAATTGCTTATTATAATTAAATAGCTACTTAAGAAAATAGAAAGGAAGGAATTTTAAAAGCAGTAGGGAATTTTTGGGCAAATATAAGGGAGCCTTACAGGATATAATTGGATGGAATATTACACTAGTAAGCCAGCTGCCTTCGCAAAGCCAAGCGGGATTACTATATTAAATATATAAAATGGCGATAAGCCCGTCTTTTATATACTAATTAAAGTTTTAATATCTCCTTAAACATATTAATTACTAATTTAAATAAATTTATTAATATAGGGTTCCGGTATAGGCTAAGGGTATTTTTAAGAAGATGATTAAATGTTAAAAATATAGTGGAGAGGGAAAACTGGGCGGGGCTATTTATACGAAATAAAGCAACGACGGCGAAGAACCTAAAAAGACATCTTAAAGGAGTAATAATTAGTTTAGTATACCTCCTTTATTAAATTACTATTTATTTTATAATATTATTATTATTATATTATTAATCTTACACCGCAGAGGACCTCTGGTCCTCGCCCCAGTGGGCAAGCGGTCCCTCTATCTATCTGTTTAGGCACCGTGGGTGCTTCTATAGTACAGGTATCGGTACGATATCGCACCTAAACCAACTCTACTTCCAGCCTTTTGTCTACTAGTCTGGGTCTCTCTTACCCAGGATGTGTGACAGGAGGGGAGTTGTCACAATTTGTAAAGAAAGGGAAATGGGGGGTGCCCGTGTGTCGGTTCGAACTCGGACCGTACTCGTTATTTTATAATATTAATAAGCCTTAAGAAGTAATGGAAATATCTACTATTAAAACCGGCAGTTTGGGAATGTATTATAACATTTAGTAAAGGGGAATAGCCTACGAGATAAAAACAAGCGCGGGAGTTGTGATAAGGGTTTATAGGGTACCTAATATTAGTTTTAGCCAGTAGCAGCTACTTAAAGTTAATATTAGCTATGCAGAATTATTATTATATTGCTCTGGATATTTAGGTATTACTATTAGGAAGGATCTGGCAAAATATATAGGCTAATGAATTTAAGTAACGTATTTAGTACTAGCGTTAAATATACCAAAAATCCCGTATTCCCATTCCGTAAACCCACCTTGTAGCCTACCCTAACCACCTGGTCCCTTCCAAATTCGTTCTTACTTATTTAAAGTATTAAAGTATTATAAGGATTTTTATATTTTAGTAACGTTATATTAATTTAGTCCTTAAAGTATAGGGGTTTATTATCCTAGCTATAATAGTTATATTACGTTACAATATAGCAATTAATAAATTTGCGGAATTAAAGGCTGGCAACCTAGGCATAATTCGCTTAATTATAGGTTATATAAAGTATAAGGAGATTCGCCTTATAGTAAGTAGTAAATATATTGTAGTTATTATAAAAGATATTGAAAATTATAATAATTAGTATTATTTACTTTTGGATTATAAGGAGACGGCTTCTATTGTCTGGGATATTAAAAGCTGCGTATATTATTTAAACTACCTTATTGTATGTATTTAAGTAAAGTAGCGACTTTGTTTTAAAATATATAGCAATTTTCGTTAGGTTCCGGGTCTAAAGGATATTAATAGCAGATTATAGTATAACTAAAAGCGTATAATAATATATAATCAGGCTTTTAACCTATTTTACCGTTATTACTTTTAATTTTAATATTTTAAAAGAATAAGCAAATAATAAAAAAGCTCTAGTTAAAGGTAACGAAGCAGGTAAGATTAACTTACTCCTAATTTATAAAAATACAATATATAAAATTGATCTCAAATTTTTATAATTATTAGTATAATAAATAGGGTTTTATTGGTTTAGTAAACCTAATTGCTATTAAAAGGCGAAGGGTAGGTATAAAATTAATATAATCCTTCCCGTTCCACTATTTACCCAGTTACAAAAGAATTATTATAATACTATTTATAATCCGACGTCTAAAACCTTCTAAATTTATATTAATATATCCCCCCCCTTTTTATATAAAGGATTTTCTTCTAGGTACATATCTATAACTTTCGTTAACTAATTACATTAGTATTTTTACCTCACTATAATAATTAAACTTACTTTTTAAAGGCTAATTATTTATACCTACTATCCGAGGAGCTTACAACTTTGTAATTAGATGGTAGGAGGCCGTTAAAGGACTTAATATTTATAAGCTTTACTCAATTCGCTTCAATTTCAACCTTATACTAAGTAAAAAATAAATATATAACTTTTACTAAAATAGGAACCAAATATAAATTCGTACTCTATAACTAAAAACAGAAAAGGTTATAAAAAGGTTACCTATATTAAGGATATTTTTATAAAACTTATATAAATTATTAATTGGCGCTTATAAGCGCGTTACATCCTAATTACCGGCCGCAACCCCTATTACTTGCAAAAATTACTATAAAGATCCTAGGAAATAGTAGATCATAACTCGAACCTTACTACCTCCAAAGCCGTTAAATATTATCCTGCTTAATAATTTATATTAATTAGCCGAGGTATATTAATAGGTATACCTAAAATGGCCCTAAGTATAATATTTGCAATCTAAATAACGTATTATTTAATAATAAACTAATTTATATATTCGTTAGTTGTAATAAACGCGATATTTACGCGGGAAATCTGCTTAAGATAAGTAGGATTTTAAAATTATATAATATAGGTAAATAGGGTAAGTAAGGCGGGAGAATTCTACTAATTATATAAGAACTTTTATACTTTTATATAATGTTTAATCCGGGGAATTACTGCGTATTTGTAATATACTGGACGAAAAGAAGGAAATAATATAAAAATGGGAAAATTTCGCACTTATATAATTCAACTTTAACCTCCTAGTCCCAATATTATCTCTTACTTTCGTATAAACAATTAAACGCGCTTTAAATTAACTGCTTTTTCCTAGCTACCACCACCTCTCGCTATAGCCTAGGTATAAGTAGCTCCTAAGTACGTTCTCCGTATTACCCCCTATACCTACCAAGATTATATAATATTATCTAAAGTTTTAAAAAATATTATAGGTAATAACTATAACGCTTTAATTTTCGAGACTATAAACTTTCCATAATATCCAAATGGTTTGATAAAGCTTATAAATATAACGCCGACTTAAGCTCCGGATAAACCCTTAAATGGAGACTTTACCCTAATATATATAATTTTAAATTTCATAAACGCAATTTATATAGTAACGTATTATAACGAAGCGGCTTCCCTAATAATATTGCTAAATTAGGCGATAATACTTATACAAGCTCCCGTTTTATCTATATATATAATAAACAAGCCTACTATTAATATATCTACTAATTATTATATAATTAAGTAAAATGTAGCGCCTTCCTTACCCTTTACTCATATATTGCTAAATAATCCGTTTATTACAATAAACCAGGTAAAGGAGATGATCTAAGCGTTTGTTTAAAAGGTAGTAAGATCTCTTAAATATCTTTATAAACCTAAATATTTATTTAAAATAGCTTTTATACCGGGTTTTAATAGAAATCGTCCTTTATTAAAGGATAAAAATAAAATAGTATTATACCTTAAGGAGAGATTTATAATAGTATTTAAAAAGCTTATAATTACAAATGATATGTTAAATAATATACCTAATAAAGGTTAATAGAAGGATAAACGGGTTAGTAACGGCGAGTTTAAAAGAAATTTAACTATATTAACGTTAAAGTTGAAATATAAGCGCGGGGATAATAGGAATTTTTAATCGTTTTAACGTATTTTGTTATAGGATTAATATATTATAAGGAAATAATTAATTAATAATTATTATACTTGGGGTTCTTAGCGATTTATAAGCAGATAAGTATTTTCTATTATTAAAAACGCGCGGGAAGACGCCAAACCCCCCCCAAACTGTCAAACCATCGCCAAAACGAAAAACAACATCGGAATCGCGTTCTACGCATCCGATTACCCCTATCTGCGATGTCGCAGCCAGGGCGCACCGAAGGCGCGAGCCGTGGTGATGGCGAAAGCCAGAATCACGGTGCCGACCGAGGGCTCGCGCAAAGTCTTCACGCCCGTGAAGCAACGACCGAAGACAACAACAACGCGACCAATCGAGGTCGCAGCGATAGCGAGACGATTTCGGAGGAAGCGAAAGCCTTTGAAATCAAGAAGAACACACTTTACAAGCAGTTCCAGGATGTGGTTGACAGGAGGGGAGCCTTCGACGACATCTTTGAAGCTGCCGAGCGGTACTTCGACCACGTCCTTCCATCGAACCCCGAGCGAGAACGCACCGAAAACGTTGAGAAACGCCTCGATTCCATCGAGGCATCATTGAAGAGAATCGAAAACTCGACCAAGACACAGCAATCGATGCCGGCCGGTCGCACATGGGCCCAAATCGCGAGCGGCGGACGCAACGCGGTCGCGTCGCCCCCACCACGCGAACACGTCGTACCGAAGAAAGCATTCCGCGAAATCGTCATCACCCTACCGAAGGACCTACAATCACGAGCTGAACTCACGAGCGAAGGAATCGTACACGGAATAAACAAAGCCATACCGATCGGAGGAGCAATAGCGGCCAAGCGTCTCCCGCGCAGCGGGGACGTAGTGGTCTCGTTCGAGGACGACAAATGGCCGTGGTATAACGACCCAAAGAATGAGAACTGGGTACGCGAGGTGTTTACAGACGCAGCGCAGATGCGCCGAAGAACATACGCAGTACTAGCGAAGGGGGTAGACCCGAGCATTGCGGAGAGGTACGGCGAAGGCGAAGGCAACGACATGGTAGAAAGCCTGGACGAACTCCAGAGGCAGATAAGTGAGCAGAGCCAGGTCAATATAGTCAGAGTCAGGACGAGGCTCCCCCGCAGGAGCAACGAGGGCACAGCGAAGCCGAAGTCTATCCAGCTGCTGCTGGAAGTCCACTCAGTGGAGGAAGCCATCAAGCTGATCGACCGAGGAATGATTCACAACTACCGCAGGTACCCCTGCGAGCGGTTCGAGGGCGAAGCGAGAGCGGTCCAGTGCTTTAACTGCGGGAAATGGGGACATAAGGCCAAGTTCTGCACGAACAAGGCGATGTGTATGCTCTGCGGAGGCGATGCGCATTCGACGGCGACGAACGTCAAGGAGCGAGAGGCAGGATGCCCTGTTAATACAAGGGCGGGCACCCCGAAGCGATGCCTCAACTGCGGCGGTGCGCATGCGGCGTTCAGTGCAGACTGCCGTGTAGCAAAGGAGCAGAAACAGCGTGCCAGAGAGAG
>Ga0247760_1001377_pt1 | contig 22723 bp, 15 predicted proteins | sample UWRJL171409R4_FD_179936 | JGI IMG/M metagenome (GOLD analysis project Ga0247760, IMG submission 179936) | Plant litter microbial communities from Arlington Agricultural Research Station in Wisconsin, United States - UWRJ-L171-409R-4 | ecosystem: Environmental > Terrestrial > Plant litter >... | reverse complement strand
AGGGGGGTTGATGTCTGGAGGTCTCCTCCGAGTGGGTGTGAGACTGTAATGAGGCACGCTTCTTTGTCGCGCGCCCGCGCCCACGTCCGCGGTCCATCTGGTGTAATTCAATCAGCAGCTAGCTCAGCGCCTCATCCAGTTGGCTGATGCCGTGTTTGAGGGTGCGAAGAGAAGTGATGTTGACAGAGGTGGCGCTGAGTGGTAATGCTGCGCTGTGTGGAGAGTGTCTGAGGGCACCTGGTGAGGCGAAAAAACGGGAGGCGCACTAACCTTCCAACGTGTCAGGGTGAGATCCGCTCCAAAAGCCCGTTGGTCTGCAGAAGCGTCGCCTGCAGCAGCGCACCACGCACTCAACCGACACTCAAAATATCAGAAACAAGCTAAAAAGCACCGTCCTGTTGCAGTTGCGACGCTTTGGATCGCTTCTGCAACGAGGGGAAGCGTGTCGGGGCCGATATGTGAGCTGCAAATCCGGATCTGGCGTGTAGATTGTCGATTTCTTCCCACGTCAATTTTCAGAGGTTCCCGAATAAGCCATGGCCAATCATACGCGAGTTCCGTGCCGTCTGGCGCCGCCCCACCCCCAGCTGCTTGTCAGCCGTCATCCTCAGGCCTGCTGGAGGCGAGTTGCAGCCGCCCAGAATAATAAGAGGCTGATCCCAGCATCCAATGCCCGTGACGCAGTGCCCTGGTTCCAGCACTTCAAGCATCACCATCGTCTCCAACATCGCGACTGGTCACATTCACACGAAACCAGGAGCTTTCGAGCGGCGTCTGCCCTTCGTGTCTGCAGACCTTGTACATCATCATCAACGCACTTTTGCAGCATCTTCATCCCGCCTCACTTCAATCGAGGGGCAAAGGTAGCTACAGGTTCCCAACCCCTCCCTAAACTCAATTCCGACACACGCGACATTACACCATGACCAGCAAGCGAAATAAGGCGGCGCCCACCGACGACGAGCTCGGCGAGCTCTTTGAGGGCATTGGCGACGACACTGCTATTAAGAACACAGCGAAGCCCAAGCCCGCGGCAGGTGCGAAGGGCAAATCGGCTAACGAGCAGGACATCCTCGCCGAGCTAGAGAACCAGCTCGGCGAGGCAGCTCCTTCCCGCCCGCACACACCTCGCGTTCGAGAAACCGCACCCAAACCCTCGCCGGCGAAGCGAGCGTCGACCAACACCCCGCCGCCCGCTACCGATAGCGCCGGCGCCGCACGGAAGTCCGTCGAGAGCAGCCGCTCTTACCATGCAAGCTTTACCCCCAGCGCAACAAGCTCCGAGCCGCAGGATGCCGAGAGGAAGCCAGAACCTGCACCAGCGAGTGGCGGCGGTTGGTGGGGAGGGCTGCTGTCGACGGCGACGGCTGCCATGAAGCAGGCCGAGGCGGCTGTCAAGGAAATCCAACAAAACGAGGAAGCAAAGAAGTGGGCGGACCAGGTCCGAGGCAATGTGGGCGCCCTGCGAGGTCTCGGTATGTTCTATTGTTCACTGTTTCTCTTCTACAAACACTAACTTCTGCCTCTCAGGCGACGAGCTCCGACACCGCGCGCTGCCGACGTTCACCAACATCCTTCACACACTCGCCCCGCCCATTTCATCCCATGAGCGCCTGCTCATCCACATAACACATGACTGGGTTGGCTATCCATCCCTAGATCCATTGGTCTACGGCGTCTTTAGCCGTGTCATGTCCCAGGTCGAGGGCGGGGATCTGATGGTGATTCAGCGTGGGCAGGACTCGACAGCAGCTCAGTCGTCTGCCGGCTGGCGCGATGGCCCCTGGTGGCGTCAGTCTGACACGCCACGGGACTTGGGCCTCATCACGGGTCTTGTTGAAGGCACTAAGCTCTGCCGGGCCAGTGCTGAGGGTTATGCGAACGACTACCTGTCTGCCCATGGCGGCGTTGAAGCGGCTCGCCAGCGCGCCGTGGAACCACTGAGCGAGAGCAACCCCGTTCGCAGCTCTGACCTGTTCCTTTCCGTGCAGGCCATTCTCATTGATTCTGATAAGACCCTTTTTGCCGGAACGACGGCGACTGAGAAGGAGAAGACATCGTCAGCGGTGCACGAAGATGCAACGGACGAGCAGGTCTGCTTCGCCGTCTTCATCCTTGATCCAGTCCATGAGATTCAGTACTCCACTGTCAGCCAAGCGGTTCCCACCAAGTGGATCCGTTGGCTGGACGCCATGGCTGCTCCCCTCACCCCTGCCAGCGGCACCGAGGACAGCTATGCTGCCGAGTTCGAGCGGGTCCCGGATGAGATTCGCGAGATTATTGAGGGAGGCGGAGTCGACCCGCGTGAATGGGTTTCCGAGTGGGTTGAAGAAGTGCTAGGTCTTTCAATTGGTGTCGTTGCCCAGAGGTATGTGGCACGACGAATGGGTGTCGGTGAGGGGGGTCTTGGCAAGGGCAAGCAGAAGGTGGAGAGTGTTTTGGAGGATGGAGGCAGTGAAGCAGCACGTGCTGGGCTCATTTGATGATGAGTTCAATTGATGGCATTGGGTTGGTTTTATTATTTTGATTGAACCTAGCTTGTCGTACGAACTGTTGGACGTAGTTCTTGGGTAGTTGCTCGGGAATGACGGTGAAACTTTTGTCGGCTCTGTCTCGGCTTGCCGCCTCATCGTATTTGCAACTGTTCTGAGTACACTGCATCTGACATGTACCAGGCTCGAGTCGTGGAACCTCTCATGTCAGGGCGGTGTGAAGACTATGAAACTATGACTAAATCGAAACCGTGTCCGCACAAACGTAGTGCTTGCTTAGGGTTATCTTCCCGGAGGAAATATCCAGTCGAATGTCATGGGACACAAATTTCATTCATCCGTATTCTTTTTTAGAGAGAGAGGGAGTGTGTGTGTGTGACAGGCAGAATGACAAGATATCTGAGGTAATACCACCAGTATTTCGCCGTTAACATTGGAAAACTCTATATCTTAAACCATATAAAAAAAAACCAAAAACCTTATTGGTATATGGGAAGGTTTCGGTTTGTGCCAGGTTGCCGACTTGACCGAGGGGCGTTGAGCGGCTTGGAGAGAGTCGGTGGCGTTAACGCTAACTATCTTGTCAGTTCAAACGGTTTCTATCTATCCCAAGGAACAACCGAGAAAGAATCGTCATTGCATCTTCACTAAATCATATTTTACAACTGGTCTAACTGAAACCGACATGAACCTAACTTTGCCCAGTACATGCATCATAACAATCCAAGTCCCATTATGCCTAGATAGGACCTCCATGCCATCCATTTACTCACTACCCAACCCCACAAAGAGAGAGAGAGAGAGAGAGAGAGAAAGAGATCAAGCTGCTACCACCGTTGTTTCCGTCATCGTCATCGCGGACACATCCTCCTCTTGTGCCTGCCCCTGACTTTCTGTCGTGCCCATCCCATCCGTCTCAGCAAAACACCTCCTTATCCTCCCCAAATCCGTAACATCCCTTTGTAAGTCAGCCGCGCCTATAGCGGCCAGCCATTTCTGATCAGAAGGATGGTCGCCACTTCCCAAATCCTTGTTTACCGTGACGGTAATGAGCACTACCCCGCCGGTGCTGACGTTTGGTCCGAGCATTTCAAAGTCGAGATACGCGTCTGTGAAACATTTCGTACAGCCCATAGGCTTTATCTCTGAAGAAGAATCAGAGGACCACTCCTCTTTTGTTTCCGCCCCGTTGACTTTTCTGGAGAAAGAAACAGCCGCAGTTCGCACATGATGTTTTCCCTCCCCTTTATGTGAACGGAACGAGACCTTGGTATGCAAACACGGTGTGAATTCCTTATAGCCGCTTCCGATTAAGCCGACTTTGGAAATCGCTCTTCCATGAGATGTTGCAGAGGGACTCCAGGTTCCGAGATCAGCTTCGACGGAAAAGGATAGATTGTACTGTAAGAGGATGGAAGGAGTGGTTCCACCAGAGAGGATGGGCCGGACAGTCCAGAATAGGCGGGGGTTACTCCCCGTCGAGGCCGTGCAGGTTATGTTATTTAGCGTTAAGTTGACATCTGAGTCGGAGGCTGAGGGCAGCGATGAGGTCATATGGTGGAGGTGGTAAAACCCAAGTGAATATGGAACCGATTTATGTACCCTGGGAAGAAGCGACAGACATCCGGAATCCAAACTTCGCGGGAGAGAAGAGGTGATGGACGGACGACCGCCGCCGGGGACGTTGTTCAGTGGAACGGGGGGAGTGTCGTTTCGGTGGTTTCCCGAGGGTTTAAATTTTTCCGAAGCAGGGAAGAGGAGTGGGTCAAAAAAGACAGAGTGCCGACGGGGGTTGTGGTAGTCACACCCGTCCTTGTTGCCGTGCACGCAGGGGAGGTTGCCTTGCCATGGCTCAGCGGCGAGGGCGAGTTCCTGGTCTGTGGTGGGGATGGCACCGGTGCTGGGACCAGTGGACTTTTTGAGGCCAAAGAGCTGGCTTAATCGGCCCATTTTGACTTTTAGCTTTGCTTGGGAACTTGAATTGGTGCTTTTAGTTTGCTGATTGTTTGTGTTGTTGTTGTTGATGATGATATTCGTGATAATCAACGAATGTGCGTGCACATGTAGAACTAGTGGATGATGATATCCCGTCTAACAAACGGAGTGGAGCCTTTATAAACTCTTTACCAACGCGCCCAGACTGAAGCCCGGAGATAAACTCAAGTTGCAATTTCATTTGCTAAATTCGTCGCTCACCTTTCCCCATTTGTTTCTAGCATTGCATGGTGGTGGCTGTTCTCCATATGCCAAGAATTTCCTTTTCCTTTTCCCCTGAGCGTTGGTAGGCGCCAAGACCCAAGCCTTTGATGGTGCATCCAGCTGGATCTGGGCTGGGCATCGCATTGGGTATGGACTGCTTGGTGACGGCAACCCCGTTTAGATGCCACATTGCACCGCCACCAGAACTTCTCCAATCCTTCTAGAGCGCTTCATTCTGCCTACGTGCATTTCTTTGCTCATCGTCGGCTGCGAAAAAGCGGCGTGTGGCGGCCGCTGTTGCATTATTACTCTTGATGGTTGGCCGAAATCAACTATTCTCGGTTTCAGCGAGAGAGAGCCCGATGTTGAGGCTTGGAGGGAAGGGGGGTCAGAGATTTGTTTCTTATCAGAGTGATATCTCAGGCAGAGTCTTGTGGACGGAAGATGAGGGTTGTGCATTGTAGTCCATGTTACTCTGAGAAGGTGACTTGCTGAAAGAAGACCAGTTATCCATTAATGGACAGAAAGCCACGTCTCCGCTAGTTGGGAACAGTCAAGATCTCCCCCGGCCCAGCGATTTCCAGCGCAGCGCGAGAGTTGTCAAAGATTTCCTTCGCCTCAGGGTGATCCAACTTTGTTACCTGCTCCGTGGGATCATCACTGGTCCAGTTAGCAAGGAACCGAATCAACGGCGAGAAAAAAAAGAAAAAGAAAAAGAAAAAGAGAAACCACACTCACAGGGTTGCAATCTGAGTGGCAAAGATGATCATTTTGGAAATGTTGGCAAGCGCCTTGTTGTATCGTGGTGGCACACTCGCATCAATTGAGTGGGGAACCGAGTCTGGCTTGATCTTGCGAAACTGGTCACAGATGTGGTTGAGAGCGGCAGTGCAGGCCGGCAGCACCTCATCGATGGTGACGTGTAGCTTCTCGGAATACTCGGCTGGACTGTCAACCAAGCATTCGCCCAGCTGTTGAGCATGGAGGGAGAGTTGCTGAAGTCGAATGGAGCCAAAGGCCAAGTCCTTGATGATAGTGGGGTCGGCGCTGTCTGCCCCGCGCTTGTCGCCGAGAGCGGAGTCGATAGCAAAAGCTGTGGCGTGTGCCTGCCGAGCCAGTGACGCCCACGCCTCGGCTGCGTCGGTGATTGATGATCTGGCCATTTGTTAAACACGGTGTAGGTTTTAGTGATGGTGGTAGACGGCAGGTTTCTGCTTGTCAAAGGATTGCACGTGCGATGTGAGGTGGAAAATCTGTGTTAGGTCAATTCAATTCAATTCAATTCAATTCGTTTTAGGGTGGCCCGCCCTGGCCGTAGGCCAGGGTTAGCAGCGCTACCACCTGAGTGATTACATAACACCCCCCCGCTAGTTCGGGTCTCGCTTCCTCCACTGCCCACCTGCCGCCCCCGGCGGTAAAACGCACTAAGCCAACCTTTCTTACGCCAGTAGGGCTCGTAGACCAATCTTGGCCTCTACTTGGGGAAGAACCTTAACGCCTGCCTTCCGACCATTGCCTCGTACAGTTCCTTGGTGCCCAGAACCGTTTCTTTCCTTCGCTTCCCCGCCCGGTACGCCTCTCGTACCGCCGTTCGGTATACTACCAGTTCTCGGCAGTACGATAGGTATTGTGGTTCCTATAGTACGCCGCAGCTGTATACTGGGGTTCCTTCCTTACCGAACCTTCTTAGGTAGCTTACGTACGGGCTATACCCCGTACGGTATTAAACAATCTTGCCCATCCTGGGCCTTATAGTATTAAGGGCGTCTGGGTGCGGCCCTAGCCCTAGCGCTCCGTACCTGGCGGGCCTAACTCTACCCTACTACTCCCTAACCCTTTGCTCGTACCGCTTCCAGGCGGTAGCCTTAGCGTAGGCGTGCGTAGGCAGACCCCTCGGCTCCACCTCTGGACTTGTAGCGAGTTTGGCTAGCTGGTCCGCCCTTTTATTACCTTTAACGCTAGCGTAGGCCGGATACTAGTATAGGTTAGTACCGGGGCGGTATAAACCGTTAAAGGCTCTTTTTACTACGGGTTGGCTGGAGGGGGAGAACCCTTTACTTACGGCGCTTACTGCCGCCTGCGAGTCGGTAAAAACCAGGGCTCGCTCCTCAGCAGCCGTTACGCTTAGTCCGACGGCTAAGGCGATTACTTCCGCATCGAATACTTTAGCGTAGCCTAGTTTCCCGCTAAGGGCCTTTACTTCTCTACCGTCTTTTTATACAGATACTACCCAACTGGCCTTTTTACGTCCTTTAACCTTAGACCCGTTTGTGTATAAAAGTACCGTCCCTGGCGGGGCCTCGGCCTCCAGCTTCTTAACCACCTGGAGTTGTTTTTCCTTACCCGGTTACGAGAGCCCAGCCAGTAGCAGCCTGTTTGGGGTAAGGAGGCTTCGCCGCTGGGTTTTAAGCGCGCTTTTCTACAGCTCCTGGAGGTTTGTCCCTCTTAGGGCGGCGTTTTTTCTAACCTTGGCTAGCTATTATAGCTATCCGAAGGCGTGGTATAGTAAGTGTGCGGGGGCGGCTACTAGTTGGAGCTGTTACCGTTTCTGTCTCCTGGTTACCTTTAACGCTACCGGGAGCATTTTACTCTCTCAGTATAGGGTTGCAATTTACGTAGTACGGTACGCCGGTATTACCGCTCTAGCTACCTGCTTTAGTGACTTGTCTACTGTAGCTAGGAACTGAGCCTAAGGTTTACGCGACCTTTTCCAAACCTTTACTCCGTACAAAGCCACCTCGCTTACGTAAGCTTTCGCTACTACTACCGCTTACACCGGGGGGATGCCTCTTACGGTCTTGCTGAGCCCGCGTAGGTATACTGCCATAGCTCCTACCTTACTGGCCCAGTAGCTAACGTACGCGTCGAACTTTAACTGGTTGTTAAGCCAGAGGCCTAGCCACCGTATTTTGGTTTTCGGGCGTAGTGCTGGCAAGCCTGCTACTAGTAGTGGCTCCGGGGGGGTTATCGCGCCTGGGGTTACTACTAGGTACTTTATCTTGGCCGGGGCCACCGGGTAGTATAACGACGCTAGCGCTTCCAGTACTCTGGAGACTTTAGCAGCCAGGCCTGCCCTTATCGCTACTAGTATTCTTACGCTATATTTGACAAGTACGTCGTTTACGTACGCGAAGGAGTCCCGCCCGCGTACCGCGCCTGCAAGGTAAAGTATAAAGAGAACTAGGGAGAGGGGCGAGCCCTGGGGGAATCCCCTATCCTATAATCGTTAGCTTAGGAAGGATTGGACCTAGCGGGTTAAACCGGTTGCGAAACTTAGGTTTTCCAATTGCCTAGAAAGTAGGTAGTATTATACGTTGTTAAAGCCGCCTTCTACGTCTAAAAAATAAGTATCCGTATAGAGCCCCTTAGCCCGGGACTCCTCTAGGTCGTATACTAACGCGTAGGCTAGGTCTGGGATTCCAACTGCTGGGGTTGCTCCTACGTATTGGGGCGAAAGGAGCTTGTAGCTAATTGCGGCGTAGGCTAATCTTTTGGCTACTAGCTATTCCAGTCCCTTACCGATTACTAATAATAAGGAGATAGGCTGGCGGCTGGCCGGGTCGGTTAGGTCTCTGTGTCCGGGTTTCGGGATAAAAACTACCTTGGCTACTTATAGCTTTTCCGGGTAGTACCTAAGCTTTAGGGAGCTTTCGTAGATATAATAAACTTTCGGGCCTATAGAATCCTACGCCGCGGCTAGTATTTTACCTGTAACTTTATCCTTTTTCAAAGCCTTGTCTGGTGCTTATAGCGCGTAGTAGTTTGTTTCTCGCTTAGTAACTTTATACGAGACTGGTACGTAGCCCGCGGATTTTGCTAGCGGGGCTTCCGGCCGTAATTCCTTTACTCGCTTTCCTAGGTAGTACCGTAGTAAGTAGGCTTCGGACTCCTTTCCGGATAGCGTTACTCCCCCAGCGGTTACCGGGGGGGCTTCAGTTTGCGGCTTTACTAACTTCTACGCCACCAGCCAAAAGGCTTCCTAACTACTAGCCGCCCCGTCGACCAGGGAGGCCTAGTACTCTCTTTTAGCTTTCCGCAAAACCGTATAGTACCGTTATTGGAATATAACGCCGCTTCTAAACGCAGCTTTTGCCTTTACGCAATCCGAGGTATATTACCTAAACGGCTACCTGCCTTTTACCTTAACGCTTACGGCCCTGGTAGCTAGCGTTAAGTCCTTTTGCAGGCTCTTAACCGCTTTATCGAACTCTACTGTAATACACAGGGGGGGGCTATCCGAGTTTAGAGCGTGTATTACTTACGCGAAGTCCTCGTAGTAGCGCTCCGGTACCACCTACTTAGCTGGCGGGACGCTTCTATTAACTGCCGTTTTGGTCCAAACTACCCTGTAGTCTAAGCCGTACTTAAACTCACCGGCTACCCTTACCGTAGTAGCTTATTACCCTCGGAAGACAAGGTTAAACGTCCTTTTTTAATCGTACGTAGCCTTATTTCGCAGGGCTGGTTATAAGCCTTATTCCGCCGCCTACTCCGCTATTCTGCGGCCCCTAGGGTCTGCAAGCGTATTCGTACCCCAGTTGGGGTACTTAGCGTTAAAGTCTCCTACTACTAGTTACCTGGGGCGTAACGGCCTGGTTAGGAACTCTTCGGCGATACTTTTCTTCGCGGGGGGGAGGTATACGTTTGTAACAACCTCTAAGCGGATTTTAATATCCGTCCAGTAAAGCCCTAGGGGGGAGACGTACGTATTAGTAAGCGCCTGGCTAACGTAGGTAGTATATTGTAGCTTGGTATTAGTTATCGTATATAGCTTATATAACGGATGTGACTTAAGTAGCCAGCGGCCATCTCTCGCGCAGGTCTACGGTTCTTATAGCGCTACTACTTATACGCTTTACTCAAAAACAATCTGTAGGGCCTTATTTATAACTGGGCCTGAGTTTTGGTAATTAAATTATAGTATTATAAGCGTCTCCGTTATATTAAAGCTAACCCCCTTGGGGTTTTCGAACGTCTCCGTTTCTAATACGGTAAAGTAAAACAGCTGGGCTTAAGCTAGGGGAGTTGCGCCTAATTAGGGTTAGTAAAGTAGCGAGCTCTCCAATCGTCGGGGGGTACGAATTCTGCGTATTAGGTACCAGGGCGGGGCCGGGCATTGGGGCGGAGGAGCTACGCTCTCGAGTTGCTTAAACAGCTGCTTTAAGAGCTAATAAGGTAATTAGGGTAGGGTTAGGTAGGGTTAAGGTAAGCCTTTACTAATTCTCAGCGTCTTTTCTTCTTTTCGCTTCGCTTAGTAATTTATTAATTATTAGCGTAGGTTACTCCTCGCTATCCTTTACGTCGATAAGGAGGTACTAGTAGTAGGCGAACCCTTTATTTACGTAGGTATCGCAGGGTACTTCTTCCTGGGTCGGGAGCTATTCTTTCGGTATTAGGAAAGCTTCCGTTATCTCTAGGTTTAGGCGGTTTATTATACGAACTGGAATCCTACCCCGGATCGCGCTTATCGTAGGGGAGGGGGGGGTTAGGCTGGTTTTCAGGCTGGGAGTCGGGCTTATTACTGCTCTAGCCGCCGCTATAACTTAGGTACCGAGGGTACGGACCGCTTTTAGTTATTCCTTACTGGGCCTAACAACCCGGCCGTTTATAGTTGCTGGGCGGGCCACGTACGTGGCGTAGTCGGCTTAGTGTAGCCCTTAGTAGTTAGCGCAGGTGGGGAAGGGGTTTTTGGCGTATTTGCAGTTTAGGGCCAACAGGCTGTAGTTTTTATAACGGGCCGGCTTTTTATACGGTTTCGGGCCGTGGAACTCCTAGCAATTAGTATATTAACGGATTGCAATTTTTTATTTTATTAATTTGGCTAGCTTAAAGTTAAATAGCTTAAAATTGGGCCGGATTTTTTCTCCGAAGGAGATTAGCTATATCGAGTGGTGCGGGTTGGGTTCCGTATGCTTAAAGGGGACCAATTGGAGTACCTTTTGCTTAGTTACAGCTAGTACTTTATTTATTAGTAGGTTTTTCGCCTAATAGGTACCGTTTATAATCCAAAATTCGTTGGGGACCTCCGGGACTACGTAGGTATACTATACCGTACTTAGTATAATAGTAAGGTTAGTAACGTTTAAGAGGGCGGGTTTTGCCTTATCCGACATAACTATTCCCTACCCGCTTATTACCTTAAAAATAAAGGTAAAGTTAGCGTTATTAACCTTAGCCTTATTGTATAGAAGGAGCTTAACTTTAAAAGCTCAGAGGTTGCGAATTCAATTATTTTAATTTAGTTTTAGGAAAAACCGACGGTTAGGTAGGGGGGCGGTGGCTCTAATTAGTAGGTTATTAATCTTGGCGGGCGGGGGAGCTAGGGACTTAGCGTTCGCGGGTTGGTTCCACTAGTACGGGGGGTTACGTTTAAACCACCCCTTTAACGGAATCGGTACTGGTTCGGAAAAATAATTTCGGCTAGACCTAGTTACGTTGGTATAGGTAGGGGGTGGTAAGGAGGGTATTGTTATTAGTAGCAACGGGCTTGGAAACGTAGTAGCAGTGGCGGTTTGGGCCGTCTTCCGGGTACCTAACCTATTTAGGGTTTAGCCCGTTTCTCCTAGCGGGGGAGGGGTTTGGCGTTATCTTTGGGGGTTAATTACTCTTTTTATACTAGCGAGGATTTCCTGGTTGAACCGGAGGGCCTAGTGCTTCTTTCGGCCTCGTTTAAACTGCAAGAGGGCCGAGTCAAGGTAGAGGGAAAGGGCTAAAATAACTTCCCTTATTACTTATCTATCTTCCTCTATTTCGGCTAGGAGGGCGTCGGTAAAGGCACAGATCGGGCCGGGCTCCGGCTATTACTGGGCGAAAGGGGGGGTTCCCTGTATTATTTGCTACGTAGCGGGTGCCATAGCAGGCGTGGAGGTAGTCGGTAAAGACCGTATCTTAGCGGGAAGAGAGGGGAGTAAGTGAGGTAGGTTGCCGGAACCACCAGGCCGGCGCGCGGTAGGGAAGAGGGGGTTAAGGTTTTCCGTAGTGTAGAGAGGTGTTGAGAGCCTACTGCTCGTGGCTTCTGATTGGTCAGAACAAGAAGTCGTGAGTTGTAGGAGGAGAAGGTGGTATCTGTGTTAGGTCTTGGCCAGAATTCAGGCACAAAGCGGGCCTCATGTTCCTGTGGGTTAGGGTTGCAGAGGCATGAATAAGCTGCAACCTCTGGGCCAACCTACCTGGGCGTTTTTATTCTCTTTTTTTTTTCTAAGGGCTTGATGATGAAATTTTGAGTTCTTGATGAACATCTCGACTGTCGAACGAAGGCCTGCCCCTTGCAAAACGCTTCCCGGTTATTCCTGTCTTTGCACGAACCCCTTCCAACCATATCACCCTTAACAATCTTTCAAGGACTGGCTAGTATCTAGATACATGCACCAACGTCTGGTTTGCAGGTGCATGGCCTACTGCCAGGGAAAAAAACCCTAACTTGCGCAGTTCGATTTTCCCCTCACATGTACCCGTTGACATCGCCCTCGAAGCAATTGGCGAAACAATCGGTGCCCGCGGCAGCAATGCCCAGCCACCACATGCATGCTCCCCCAAAGGATCGAACGCAGCGCTTCGCACACCCTTGGGCCTAATCGAGCACCTTGTTGACCTCGTCCCCAGTCTGGGCCGCGGTATTTCTCCGGACCCTACATTACAGATGTACACATCGCATTGACCTGGCTCAGAAACGAGGCAATCGACTGGTTTGACGATGCACCTGCCCCCGCGACAGACTGCGCTCCTCTCATGACCGCACGCATCTCCGACCAAATCATATTCACAAGAGTCGGAGGATATCTGCCCACGACTGATTGGGAACTGAGGAAGAACTATCCCATCGCTTTGGGCGTTATCACTTGATCCAACCACATCCCATCCTCAGCTGGGCATTGGCGTCACATCAAAAACCGATGACAGAATTTACAGCCCTCAGACTCTGCAGTCTGGTCTTCTGGCGAATAACGTCGAGACATGCAGGAGATCATGTGATGGCAGCTGAGTTGAGTGGTGGCGGAGCTTGCCGTCGGGCAGACCGCGATGGGCAATCAAGACCCGGAGCCTGATGCAGGGCGTGAGAGCCTGGTCGCGCTCTTCCTGCGCTTCCTGAGCTTCCTCGGCGCAACCCACGCAGAAGATTGACCATGCTGCCAGCGACAGGTAGGGCAATCTGACGCATCGATATGCCTCCATCTACACATATATCGAGGGTGCTGGCATCCTCCTCTAGTCTCCCCGCAAATCTGCGTCTTGCGCAGGCTGTGTCGGAATTCGCTCAGGCGCTCGACGACCCCTCAAAACAAAAATTCAGGGAATTGCAGACGCGACTCGCCACCACATGCCCAACCAACGCCGATGTCATCAAGTTCACAGAGGAGCTGAACCGCGAAGGCGCCAAAAGGCACGTGTCATGGCGTCCCGCGGAGGGCACACGTGCTGGTGGATTTTTGCGGCGCATCCAGCAATTCGCGGCATCAGGCGATGTCCTTATCGGAGGCTCTCAGAATCTCATAGCATCAGGAGTGTGGGCCACGGTGAGAACCATGCTCGAGGTATGTCGTCAACAACACCCATTCCATCTACCACTTCGCTTACCAGTCTCAGGTGAGCATTGGCTTCCATAGCCTGTTCGACCACGTGTCCAGCCTTTTGATGCGGCTCTCGACCTCATGGCACATCGCCCGAGAGTTTTCTCAACACTTCCCCACATCAACCGAGCTCCAATTGTTCCTTTCCGAGTACCTCATCCGTGTCGTGCAGCTCTGTCAAAAGGTCGTCATCTTCTCAAGGAAATCCACACCAGCGCTCCTGGCCGCCTCGTTGTTCTCCTCTTTCGATGCCGAGTTCTCGCACCCCCAGCAAGAGCTGGATCAATGGGGCCTTCTGATTGAGAAGAAGTTCACATCCCTTATAGCCAAATCGACTCTCGACAGCCAACTCGCCGTGGCGAAGACTGGCCGATCTCTCACACGCCTCGTAACCAACAAATCCAAACAAAATCTCACAATTGCCCTGCAGCAGAAGCTTATCGACCGTCTCTCTCCGGAACAAAACTTATTCGAGACAACCTGGCGCCGGGAACGGAAACGCGGGAATGCGCCCTGGGTTCTCAACTCTGCTCCGTATATCTCGTGGAAAGCTAACAACGCCGGGTCAGTGCTCCAAGTTAGCGGCTGCCTCGGAAGCGGCAAATCGGTAGCTCTGGCCAATGTAGCCGCCGATCTCAGTCTTGAGAACAAGAGTTCTGCCTTTTTCTTCTGCAAAAACGACGACCGGCGAACACTGACAGCAAGGAGTGTATTGGGCAGTATCGCCCAGCAGCTACTGCTCAGAAACATTCCCCAATGTCGATGGATCATTTTTGACAAAGATCAGCAGTTATTCCTGAGCCCCCTGACAACTGAATTTGTTGTGGAGATCCTACAAACCTTACTGCCACTCAATTCGGCCCACTGGATTGTGCTAGACGGCCTGGAGCATTGTCCAGTCGAAGAACTTCAAGAGATTATGGACGCCCTGGCGAATCTCGGAGCAGTATCGGGCTTGGAATTCTCGGTCTGCTATTCAACCAAACCGGACTCAGAGACAGTCGCTACAGCTGCTTCAAAGCTCGGTACGGGTAATAGTATTCATCTGAACAATCCAGAAAGAGACGGCGAGATTCACGACTTTATTCGAATGGAAGTCAACAGAAGGAACGCCTTACGCTTTCAGCCGCTGAATCCCGAGGTTGAGTCCGCAATTATCGACCAACTTTGTGCCGGAGCTCAGGGAATGTATCTGTGGGTTTCGCTCCAGATCGAGGCGATCCTGCCTACCCAGCCTGGAACTATCACAATCAGCGAGGATGTAATCGACATACTCGGAAAACTTCCAAGATCTCTCCCAGAAGCTTTCGACCAAGCAATATCCCGAATCTTGGACAAGAGATATACCCAGCGTATCTTTGACCTGGTCGCCGCTGCCGTCAGCCCGCTGAGTGGTGAACAAATCAAGGTTGCCTTGGCAGTCACACCTGGAAACAAAACTTGGGACAATGGCAAACTACCGGACATGCCACCCGGGAGACTGGTGGCGGCTAGCGGCGGCAGTTTGCTGGAGTTTGATGAAGAGGACGGCCTTGTTCGGTTTATACATCACAGCGTGCTGGCTTACCTTGCCGAGCCGAACATGTCCGATGCGCCTTACCATATCAAGCTCCGGCGAGCAGAAACCTACATGGGCTCTATCTGTGTCACCTATCTCAGTTATGGTGCGTTTGACACACGCCTCTCGCTTTGTCATCAGGACGTGGATGTAGACGAGGTCGCTCGAAAGGTGAAGCAGGTCGCCGGCTCACGGAACCCATTCCTTGCGCACATCATTCGCCACCTGAAAAACGACAAACGCCGAAAGACCGAACAGTTCAATCTATTATCGGCCGTGCAACAAATCCAGGTTCGAGGAGATGACCAGGTCAAGTGCTTCCTTCCTTATGCTCAAACCCACTGGATGCATCACACTCGGTTTTTCAACGCCGATACTTCTACCGAGCCCGGCCACACAGAAGTCGACTACTCTCTCTGGAAGACCCTCGTCGAGGGAACCTCAGGGTCTGAAGTTGCTAAGCCACCATGGGGCGGTGATATGCCGGATATTGTGTCCTTGTTCGATTACGCCTCGAGAAGCAATCACTTTGCAGTCTTTCAGTACATACTCCGCTGCAGGCTTGATTACAGGTACATGCGAAATGATGATACGGAAGCTTTTGCTGTGCGTTTGACTCAGGAGCTATCCCGGGGGTCATTCCAAGTCGAACCACCTTGGCTGGACAACATCTTGCCCTTATATCTAGCCCTCACGGCGCTATCCACGAATGGCGATCTCTCAGCCGAAGTCAGGAGACAGGGTCTGGTTTCCCTTGCCAATATGGGAGCCTCTGGTAGTGCCCCTCTTTGTCGTCAACGGGGTGACAGATACCACCCGTCTCTTCACGATGCTATGTTTTCGGAATTGTGCGGTATTGGGCCGACAGTGCGAGTGTATCAAGAAGCAGAGATGCTGAAGTTTGTTCTTGAGTCCATGGCCAGTTACGACAATGAAACTTATAGGGGTTGTCAGGACTGGTTTCGCTCGCTGTTGTGTAGGACCATCACTTCTGGTTGGGAGGCAGGTGCATTGGCGATCATCGACTCACCACCTATGCAATTCAAAGAAGTCACCTTGTCGCCAAAAGTTCTCACAGCAGCTATCAAATCGGAGCAACCGCCAGTTATCCGAAAGTTGATATCCAAGGGTGTCAAGCCAGATGGATCGACGTGGGATGGAGTCTTTTGGGTAGGGATCAAGCGCATGCAACGCTTCCTCACTCGCGAAACTGCTCGGTTTCCGATACCACAGAACCTTTCTCTTCCGGCACTTATCGGCTCAAACGATCAAGCTCTCGCAAAAAGCGAACAAAAAGGGACGCCAGAACACACTGCCCGCGTGAGGTTTGACCTTTACGTCGAACGGGATTCGCAAGCATTCTCACTCTCAACACGTAGCCTGCGCCCTGGCTTCCAAATGCACCAACTTCGCGGCCTTGTTTCCAATCGCCGCGCAATACCAGAAATCTTGATGTGGGTCATCGAGGCAGAGTGCAGTGGTTTCCTCTCTGGCCTTGCTGCAAGCCTTTCGGACCAGTATCTTCGGCTCGTTTGGGAGATCGGCGGTTCCCACTTCCTACCAGCAACCATCTGTTCTTACTCCCTGCTCCACGACAATCATAGAGACGAGCATGGTAACTCGGCCCGTACGGTTATACTGGAGTTAATCTCGATTGCGTCAAGACTTGGGCTGATTGACGAGTACAACCCGTTTGGTAAGACTGCGTTGCACTACGCCATCGAAGGCCGGATGTTGGGCGTCATCGATCAGCTTTTGAAACACGGCGCCACCCCAACACTACCGACCCGTGATGGCCTAAACCTAACGCCTCTAGAGCTCGTCATCCAACAGCTGTCCCTCCCGGACGCTGAGGTGAAGAGGAGCAACAACGGGCTGTTAAGGATCATTTCAATGCTCACGCAACACGACGCTGCTCCCCCACACATTCTGGAATCCTCTATTACGATTTCTGACATGGCGATCGTTACGAGAGGGATGGAGCTAGAGGATTGGCTTCTCAGAAGCAACGACACACCGAATACGCTCAGTGGCGATAAAGTCCAGATGTGCCCCGAAATGGAGGCACTTCGGTCGTGGCAACGAATCGCTTTGTTGCTTCACATTAGTGCGGCCTTTTGGATTGAAGAGGACCATGACTTGTTTGATTTGGAACATGTTTGGTCAACTTACACAACCGTGGAGCAATATGCCCGGTTGTGGATGGACCTGATTTGAGGAAGAGGAGAACGGAGAGAAAGCATCAGGAACTCGAGACGCCATGACGAATCTTCCTTTTCACTATATGATGTGATTTGATTCCAATCCAGATATCTAGCAAGGGCGTTTTTTTTGTAATATATTTCGGCTCTGGGTTTTTGGATACCACAGTCCTGCGTACTTTTTTCTGGCTTCCCTCTTCTTCCTTGTGGTTCTTTTGGCAAAACGAGAGTTTCAAAATTTCCAGTCAAACTTTTGAGGGATATAGTCCCTTCTTCGAACCGAAACTTAGAAGATGCATTTAGCGGTTTAACTGATTCAGTAGTCTGGTTGGCTATATCCTCCTTCTTTCCTGCGTCAGATTAAGTGACGAGCATTCCAAAATCAATCAAGACCCGGAAATTCCAATTAGTAGTGGATGAGATCAACCGCCACCCGCTGAAAATGGACCGGACTAAATAAGAGTACGTTCTGGGATTGGCCGAGATAGACCCTGCACTCATGAGTCATGGTTGGGCTAGATTCGTTGCTAGTATCTGGATGTTCACAGACACACCGCACACCAAAGCCCCGGAACGTTGACGCATAAAGGTACGACAAGGCGGGGAAACAATCAGTAACCCGGGAAAGCGATTCTCAACACTACGGGAGACCACAGCCCACATGGCACACTCATTGACCCTCCAGCAGATCACCAAATCTACCCCCAAGAATTTCATCTACTCAATGCAACCCCAATGAAACTCGCGAGATCAGCGTTCCCCGAATAACGAAATGCAGTTTCTTCTACCTGCCGATCCAAATGAATGACCACATAGTTCTAGAGTAAGTGAGTGCCTTCAAGCCCGACCCGCCCCCCGTCTGTCAGCACATAGGACTTTACCCGGTTCGGTCCGTCCACCACATGCAAATCAACGGCACCCAGAAAAAGGACAGAATTGGATTGGGGATGACGCGGCGGAGATGGGATTGCTTTCCAGCTTTACGTTAACTTTTACGTTACGTTGTTGAGTTGGGTAGGTTAGGTTAGGTAGGTTCTTCATCCACCTGCATTATTTACTTGTACTTGGGTACATGTCCCCTTAACTTTTCCGGTGCTGCCACATACCACATATAATCCCGACGATTCCACCAGTCCTTTTCCAAGATGAGTATGAATAGCCTATTCCTCTCCCCATTTCTTATCCTCCCATATTTTCTTTCCAGTCTAGTCTACGAATAGTCTGTCTCGTAATATCCAATATCCAATATCCAACGTGCCGCGTACCGCGTGCCGTGTCCCGCATCTGGTCCCGCCGATCCTGGACTGGATGCGGGGGAATCGGGGTGCGTTATATGACCCGTCCGATATCCAGGTTTTGGAACCAGAGCTGAGAGCCGCCAATTTGAGTTTGATGGTGTTATTCTTTCGCTTTGTTGAGTGGACTGAACTACTATCGAGTCAGACTTAATAACGGGTTGGTTCTTTTGTCCTTCAAGTCTGGGGATTGAACTTGGGACTGGATAGGCAAGCTAAGCCAAGCCGAGCCGAGCGCCAGGAAGCAAGACGAGTCCAAGACAAGACTCCAAGAACGGCCGGCACTCGAAGCTTGTCTTGTCTTGTCTTGTCTCCTCCCGTACTGGACTGGATTACTCTACTTTACTTCACAACGATTGACGAGACACGAAATTCTCACCATGTATTCTCCCTTCCAAGCCATCACGACTCTCCTCCTCCTCCTTCTTTTTTTCCCCTACACCATCCTCTCCCACCCAAACCCCGAGAATCCAGAGAAGGCTCTCCAAAAACGCCAATGGGAAGAAACCAAATTCTGCCGACCCTCTTCTGCGTCAAGTACGACAACATCACTATGCTATTTACAAATAACGCTCCGCGGATCAAACCCCATTTTCCGCCTCGCCATTCCTTCTGACTCTTCGTCATCATTCGATACGATTCTCGAAATGATCTCCCCCGTCGCCTTAACGTGGACAGGATTCGCCTGGGGCGGAGGAATGACGTTGAATCCACTAACAGTGGCCTGGCCGAACGGTAATTCCGGGTCGGTGACGGTTTCCAGTCGGTGGGCTTCGTAAGTCCTTTCTTTTCTTTCTCTTTTCCTTTCTCCTTTTCTTCATTCTTCCCTTCCTCTCTTCTTCTTCTTCTTCTTCTTCTTTTCTCTAGTCTACATGCCTGTCTACCTCTCAAAGAATACAGACCGGGAGCTGATACAAGAAAAGAGGCCGCACCATGCCGACCATGTACAGCGGCGCCACGTACAAAGTCTTGTCCTCTTCCAGAAATTCCACCCATTGGATGACCGAGGTGGCATGTACAGGATGCAGCAAGTGGAGCGGGGGACAGTTGAAGCCCGATGGTCTCAACACATTTGCGTGGGCGGTAGGAAAGAGAGCGGTGGCCCAACCATCAAGTGCGTCAAGCACGTTTTATGAACACTCAAATGTCGGCACGTTCACGAGCTCGTTGGCCAATGCCAAAAACCCACAGGCAGCCTTTCGTCAGTATATCAGCAATCCGCCTCGTTGAGGACTGACACGACAAACTCTAAATAAACATCATTCATGAGAAACTCTAGATAAACATCATTCACGACAAACTATAAACATCACTCGCGAGACCATGACTGAACAAACAACCGTGTATTAGATAGACTTGTACAGTCTAACCTGCTGTTACACTCTAGTCCACGCCCACACCCGTGGGGATGCTTCCAAACGCTGGTATCAGATATATCCCCTGTCACTTTTCCGCCCAAGTATACCATCTAAGGATGCAAAACGCCGCTGATGCACAAAGTCTGACCCCAAAACGCCCAACAACCAGCTCCCGGCTATGCGATGGCGCCAACCGCCGCCATCAACGCAGCTCCGCCTACAACAGCAAGATATGCCTGTACTCGCTTCCGCCCACGGAGCGTCTCGTAGCTCTTTTCCGACAAAAAGTCCTCGGCCAGAAGCTGTACCAAGCCTGCGAACAACAGCAGACCACTGGAGATGGCGTTCATAAAGCCCACCATCAGTAGACCTGTCTGGCTCATGGGGTCATAGAAGCGATGCACAAACAGTCCGATGGCCTGTCCGAGTGGTGTAGTGGCGCCAAACGCGAGAACCATCATCCATGGCCTCATTGACTGCTTAGGAAAATTGATGGCGGCAATACGGGTACCCAGGGCAAGGCCCTCGAAACTTTGATGAAAAGAAATGGCGATCAAGAAAACAACAAATGTGGGGCCCGTGGCCACCGAGATAGCCATGCCGATAAAGACGCTGTGAAAAAGAATGCCGGCCTCGAGTAGCAGACACTGGATAAGGAGCCGTTTCTGCTCATCCGAGTCGAGAGGTAAAGATGCCAAACCTTGTCCGGTCTTTAACTCCCTGGACTGACGGTTTGCGCCGTTCGCCGTCAGGCCCAAATCCTCCAGTGTGAATTCGAGAGACTCTCTATCATCGTCGTCGAAACTGTTTCTTTGGGCCTGAAGAGTCATCTTGCCTTCCGGCAGGACCGTCGGCGTCGAACCGGGAAGAGGTGAAGCTCCTGCAACCAGACCTTCGGTAGATGCCAAGTCGTGAAGAGCAATGTCGGCTGGTCTGTGGCTATGATGTCCCCTAACTCGATGTGTCGACTCTCCCAGCGAATGCCTCGATGTTCCGCTCTCAGATTCGTCTGTCTCCCACAGTGTGTGCGAATGGGAATGGCCGGCGCCCCGTGTTGTCAAGTACGACTCCACGGCTACCACGGCCAACGCTGAAACCATTGCGACTAGTCCGGCAAGAGGCCTGTATCGCTTATTGAAGAATCTCGGTAGACATGGGTCGGTGAGCGAGGTGAAGGCGGTCGGTAGCAGGTGGACAAAGGCCGTGGCCATGAGGACGCCGGTGCCGAAATGCTGGCACAAAAAGATGATGGTCTTTTGCTTGGAGCTACCTTTGGATAGCCGGCGAGAGAGGAGAGGAAAGCCGCACGCTGTGAAGCATCTGTTAGACCAAGACAGACATACAGGGAGAACCGAGCGGATAGTCAACCACCTACCAAGCGTGCTAAGGATGAGGATCAGGAACAGGGCAAAGACATGAGCCCCTGTACTGTAGCTCCCCTTCTTACCGGATCCGCATTGAGGTCGGGAGTCGACATCGTCGCGTCTAGACAGCTCGGCCCGAAGTAGTTCAGTTGGGATCGACGTCCACGAGAGACCTGCGGCCGGACGGGAGAGGTCAGCGCGCGTCGTCCCGGGAAAGCGAGCGACGGCAATTTGGGGGTTTGGACAGGGGACATGGCGGCGGCAAAACTAACCGTTGGTTCCGGCGTTGAGATGCTCCATTGTCGCGCAGGTCTGGCAGGTCTAGTGAGTTCCTAATTATCATCGCGACAGGGCGACAGCTTTTTGGCGAGAACTATTTGAAGTAGTTTCGAAATCTGGCCCTTTGTTGGATGGAATCTGGCGCAGCCATAAGTGGTGCCGCAACCTGGAAGGAAGGCGCGGCCCCGGCGATGGATCAGTGGAGAGATTGCCTGCCGGAGCTAACGGGTCGTCCATTCCCCAGTGGGAATGACTAAGCCTCGCTAAACAGCGCAGCTGAGATCGCGCCAAGATCGCTTTTCTTCAAGCGCGTTTTTAGCGCAGTGTGTCCATCGCATTGCATCATGACGCTGTCTCGCGTCGTCTGCCAGGAAATTCCTCGGGCGGTCAATTATCTCGATACATCCATCGACTATCTTGTTTCAGAACACCTCCCAATTTTCCCTCCCTTTGGTATAAACTACTTCCCAACCCATGAATTGTAATTGCTCGTTCCACTATGCCGCCTTTGGAGGTGCCGCCGTTGTCCATGGAAAAGCCGAAGCCATAGCTGCGCCAAAACTTCCCGTGCTCGTGTAGTCCTTGGTTGTGGCCGTCCCGAAAAATTGCTTCTGCACAAATGGCAGGACGGACGCGCTAAAAAGTCATATATACGTCAGCTTTCGGTTCCCACCTCACCCATGCATGGCCTGCTTGGAACTACAAGTCTAGGTTGTAGGTAGGTTCAGAGTACTCACAATCCACTCATATCGCAATGTCCCCCGCTGCGAACACTCAAGCCGAGCTTGTCACCAACGCCCAACCAGTCATATACGGCCTTGGCAGCTGGATACATGACGATGGACGTCCCCTTGCTGTCAACGAACTGGTCGCCCGTGCCCTGATCGGCCACCAGTGCTCTCGGGGCAATGGCAGCGGCGATGGTGTGCGCATCAAACGGTAGGTTCTCGTGGTGGTTGACAAAAGTACCGAGCTTGCTGTTGCTCCACCAGCCGGCTCCCGACTTGCTGTTCTCCAGCGTCTCGTCCTGTCCACTCAGGCCGTGGTATCGGTACGGACCCAGGCCCTGCACACCTGACGACATGGGCATGGTCACGGTGATGCGCTTGTCAAATAGACCAGCTGCAAGCGCCGCCTTGCCCAGTCGTGAACAGCCAGTGACACCCACGCGTGTGGGATCGATCTCAGGAGCCGTCATGTTGATACCGTCGAGTGTGCGGTGGAATCCCCAAGCCCATGCAGTCAAGGTTCCTTTTTGCCTACCTGTCAGCGTCATGACGATTGACCGAAACAAAAAAAAAAACCAAGCATGTTCAGACGGACAACAACCAGAACAACCTTACCAATGTCTCGCCCACTGTAGATATCCCAAAAGGCACCCCTCTTCGCGTTGCTATCTGGCGATCCGGA
>Ga0247760_1001374_pt1 | contig 22750 bp, 22 predicted proteins | sample UWRJL171409R4_FD_179936 | JGI IMG/M metagenome (GOLD analysis project Ga0247760, IMG submission 179936) | Plant litter microbial communities from Arlington Agricultural Research Station in Wisconsin, United States - UWRJ-L171-409R-4 | ecosystem: Environmental > Terrestrial > Plant litter >... | reverse complement strand
GGGGAGGAGGGGGGATGGTGAGGCGATGCGGTTTTTTCGGCGTCCGATTATCAAGCAGTACTTCCATCGCGGATTATTATGGTTGGTTGTCCTGTTTTGGGTTGAGATGGGATTTGTGGCTGATAGTGCTTAGGCGCGCTGCTGAGCATACCGAGGTGATGAGCTTTGAGCTGTTTTTCGACCTTCTTTATGGTGTGTCTTGGCTATTCTTTTCTGTCTATTCCGGCGGGTGCTAACCCTCGCAGTCGGAATCATCGCCATCAACGGCGACCACGCCTTGGAAGACCCCACGGGGTTGGAGCTGTTGCGTTTTGTTGTCACCTTCCTGATGACTTGGAAGATCTGGGCCGATGTCCAGCAGATCATCAGCTGGTTTGAGACCAACGACATCCTCCAGCGAATCCAAATTCTCTTTCTGATCGCCTGTCTATTGGGGTTGACCACCAACATGCTGCAAACATTCCACGGCGAGCAGGACTCCTTCACGCAGCTGGTCACCTTTTACCTGGCAGCGAGGCTATTCGGGGCGATCTACTGCGCTATGGTCGCCTTCTGGGTGCCACTCGTCAAAGGCATGATGATATCGACTGTCATTAACGTCTTGGTCGGCGCCGCTTTGTGGATTGCCAGCACCTACATGACCCCCGACGTCGCCGTGCACCACTTGGAGAGAAGAGCAACCGAAGCTGCCGAACCCGCGGCTACAACCGAAGAGGCCCACGGAGGTGGCCTTGTGGCACAAAACCCAGCACGTCTAGCGCTCATCTTCATCGCCCTCGCCATCGATCTGTTCGGCAGCGCCCTCCCAGTCGCCATCTTCCGCTACGGCCGCTCCCACACATCTCCTATCGCGAAGCGTTTCGACCGCTTCTTCGAGTTCTTCCCAGCGATCAACATCGAACACAAGGTCGAGCGCACCAACATGTTCATCACCCTCGTCCTCGGCTACTCTGTCGTCGCGATGATCTACCAAAACACCGGCGCCTTCGTCCTCAACGCATTCCTGGGCAAAGCCTTCCTCGGCCTCACTCAAGCCTTCATCTTCAACTGGCTCTACTTCGAGGTCGACGGCAGCAACATCCGCACGCATGCCATCCGCTGGCGCGTCCAAACCGCATTCCTCTGGCAGAACGCCCACCTCGTCTTCACCCTTTCGTACATCCTTGCCGCTGCTGCAATGTGCAAGCTCGTCGTCATCACCGACTGCGCAAATGCTCCGCTGTCGGCACTCACACCGTTCTACCAGCACCGCTCAGACGACCACATCACCGAAGGTCTGCGCCTGTACTACTGCATCGGTCTTGCTCTCGCCCTCTTCTCCATGGGCCTCATCAGCCTCAGCCATGAGCACCGTGTCCCGCTGGGATCATGCAAGCTGCCCAAATGGCTCCGTCTTTCGAACCGTTTCTTGGTATGCATCATCATCTTCGCTCTCCCGGCGGCGGGCACCAGGCTCAACTCACTCGCCCTGGTGTCCATCACGACCAGCCTGAGCGCGTGGACGCTGTTCTTCGAGCTGTATGGGAAGACGTGCAGGACGCAGCCGTTCTTTTTGGGGGGCGAGGATTCCAGTGCGAATAAGTGTCAGTATACGGCGAGATGTACGGAGAAGAGGCTGGAGAAGGCAAGGAAGGAGGATGGGGAGATTGATATTGTGGAGTTGGGGAGGTCGGAGAAGACATCGGCTGTGATGGCTACTTCTTGAGTTTGTTTGGGCTCTGTTGTTTGGGGGAAGGGGTCGGGGGAAAGGGGTTGGCGCGGATGCTTGAGAGCGTTGGAAGTTGGAAAGGTTAGAAGCTGGAGATCCGATAACGATTCTTGGGAACTTCCAGGTTGTAACTGTTTTGGATATCACGAAAAGGGAACAGGGCGCAGGTCTGTGGCTTCAGGGGCTTGAGAGCGATTCCATCCAAAGATCATCAACTCGCCAAACAACCAATCGCGTTCTTTGGTTAGCTGTCTTTCCCGCATGAGCTTCGAACCGTGCATTGGATTGATAATCAACGGACTACCCTCAGACATCCGGAGAAGTACGGATAATGGTACGAAGTATTAACGTGGCTATCATATTCAGAAGGATGCGCCCTGGCGGATGCAAGGCGGGTACTATTGCTCTCGGCAGACTTAACCGAATGCGATTGCGAAGCCTCGTCCAGCCAGCGGCCAGTGGCGGTATGCATGCTGACAAGTTGGTATCAGTCAGTGCTCAACACCCTTGCCCACTACCTACTTTGATTCTCAGCAACAGGACAAGTCATGCTCGACTCTGGCAACAGGTGCAACTTTGGCATAGCTCCGAGCAACCCGGACTCCCCCACGGATCCGCGAGCATCACAGGCATATAGCCCTCCCTGCCAGGGCGGCTGACGCGCCCTTACGCTGTGCGGCTTATCACCCAACTGCCGACGCCACCATAGACTCAACTCCAGTCGCTCACTCTGGCCAGCAGGTATCACCGTACTTCGTCCGCCGGCCGCGGACTCCGAAATATCTCACCAAGCGGTAAGGTGTATAAGTTGAGACTCGCCCGGTCCATTGTCTAACATCATCCAACGCCATCAGCAGATCAGACACCAGAAACCAGACCTCGGACATTAGAACATCCAACACCAGATCACACACCATCCCAAGTATCAAACCACCTACCTCAACCAACCCTCAATCCCAAACCGCTACCATGTCCATCCAAATCATTAACAAAACTAACTACACCCTCCAACGCGCCGTCCCCACCCCCTCAGACCTCTCCCCCCTCCCTCCCTCCTCCGTCCGCATCCGGACCACCCTTATCTCCCTCACCACCAACAACCACTCCTACGCCCAGCTCGGCGGCCTCGGCCTCCCGGGCCTCGCCTACTGGGACGTCTGGCCTTTCCCAGCCACCCTCCCAGAGCCATACAATGATGCGGAGACTTACTGTCGGATTTCGGCGTGGGGGTTTGCCAAGGTCATTGACTCGAACATCGTTGAGCTGCCGGTTGGGCAGGAGTTGTATGGATATTGGCCGATTGCAGACAGGAGTGAGGTGCTGGAGTTGGAGAGGGGGGGAGAGGGGCAGTGGCTGGAGGTTTCGGAGGGACGGGGGCGGTTGAATGGGATTTATAACCGGTATTTTGAGGTCAAGGGGGACGGAGAGGCAGAGGGAGAGGGAGGAGAGGAGGGAAAGGGGTGGGATGCCCTGATGAAGACGCTCTTCGAGACGGGGTATTTAATGGACAAGTTCGCGTTTGCTGCCGGGGAGGGTAGGAACGCGATCCACCCCTCCGGCAACCCGCACCTCCCCTGGACCCCCGCCGATGCCACCCTCACCAACGCCGTCGTAATCCTCATCGGCGCCTCCGGCAAAACCGCCCTCTCCCTAGCCTACCTCCTCCAGCACCGCCCACCCCCCGCCCGCCCCGCGGGTATCATCGCCGTGGGATCCACCCGCTCCCAGTCCTTCGTCGAAAAAACCGGGTTCTACGACCGATTCTTCTCCTACGAAGACGCCTCCTCCTCAACCCTCGACATCGCTTCGGAGCTATCCACGGAGGGGAAGAAAGTAGTCCTTGTCACCTTCGACACGCGCACCGGGTCGGTAGAGAAGTGGGCCGCTGCCGTGCAAGGGAAGTGCGAGAGGCTGCAGATTGTGATTGTCGGCGCGCCTGGGGATGGGGCGGGCGGGCTGCATATGGGGCTGATTGGGCGGGCGCAGGATCCGACGAGCGGGGTGGTGGTTTCCGATGCGGGCGGCACGAGGACGGGGGCGTTGGCTGTGCTGGGGGAAGGGAAGTATTTTGCGGGGTTGGATGAGGCGTGGGAGAGGTTTAAGGGGGATGGGGCGCTGCCGGGAGTGAGACTGGTGAGACAGAAGGGGATGGTGAGTTTGGTGAGGGAGTGGGATGCGCTGGTCAGGGGGGAGCATGGCCCGGAGACGGGGCTGTTGTTTGAGTTGAGCTAGGGTGGTATGTTCCGTGGTAGATGCGGTGGCGGTTGGTTTGTGTAACTGGTACTGTGTCTCGTGAGGCTGGTGTTACACGGTGGTGTGGTAGGTAAGTAGTTACCCTGTTCCTGTTGTGCCCCGGTGTTGTTCTGAGGCTTCCCATTTGCAGTAGCACTTTATTATAGTCAATCATTATCGAGCAACTATTGCTTCTAGCATTTTTGTTCCGAGTGAACTGATATGTGTGTACCGGCTCTTGGGTGGTTGTTATTGATGTGTTTGGGATTAGCGGAAGATGTGAGATGTGGCTCCCAGGGACTGGCTGATGGATGCATACGACCGTATAATCTGAATGTAGAGAACTCTATCATCATGTGATTTTGATTCCGATGTGTGTTCTTATACTTAAACTAAATTAGCTCCGCGTGAATTGTACACAGCATTGTGAATCGGACCTGATTGTTGCAGGCCGTGAATAACAAGGGGTTTTCGGCTGTAGACCCGTAATTCGGAGTGGATATGGGACACTCCGAAACTCACCTTCTGTCGGCAGACTTCGGGAATCACGGTGTAGTACTTCCGTGGATAATGGCTTCAAACCATGCTTTCTGCTTACCCCGAATTCTAAACAATACTCAGATCCTCTTGTTGTTCGATCGTCTTCTAAGTATGCATTATACTCGGCGAAACAAATTCGCACAACTGACCTGTCAGATGGGTACCTGCTGTTCCTGTCTTCGCCCCCACGATGACGGCATTGGATCAGAGGGTATGCGTGTGTCGAATGACGGGATACCCGAGTCCCAGGGGTCACACCCACCCCCAAGCGAGGATTCCGGTCGCGGGGTTCTATCCCAACGAATAACACAAACTCTGGAAGGATTCTGGTTTCCCCTTAAAAGACGATGTTGATTCGATCGAGAGCTGTTTGGAGTCCTGCCAGTTGTTTCCACCATTTTCCGATGATACTCCTGGCGAGCGCTTCCTTGCAGAGTGAGCGCAAAGATCGACAGTGGAGACGGCTGTAAGTCTGCTAACAAAAACTCCAGCATTTGGTTTGTTCATGGTTTGAGTGGACATAGTGTCGATAGCTTGTCTAAAGGTATTTCAACACGCGCGTTCCTCTGTTCACTGATTATTTGCTGACTTTATATGATTCTCCTTCTTGCGTCTACAGGGAACGTCTGTTGGCCAAGAAACATGCTGGGGAAAGACCTGCCCCAACCATGCCGCATCTTCACTTGGGGCTATGGCTCTGCTCTTTGGGAAGCCTATTAGACCATGCTGAGAACTTCTTGGGGTATATCAGTAGCACAAGAAATACCGAGACTGAAGTGAAGATTCCCGCGATTTCTATTTCACGCCGCTGCTCCGGGTGCTAAACGTTTACAGAGATTCGACCTTTGATCTTCATCGGCCACGGTCTTGGTGGTCTTCTAATCAAAGAGGTATGAGGCTCTCTCTGTATTGGATAGAATGCTTGAAAACTTGATTAAAATGGACTGGTTTCTACATCTTAAGCCCAGGTTCGATCACACGCGTTGGGAAATCAGGTAAACTCAGCAACGGGTCCCGATAGTGGGACAGGATATACCGGTACTCAGCGACCGCTGGGGGGGGGGGTAATGAATATCTTTCGAAGTAAGATAAAACAGGCCCGATGCCGACCTGTCGTACGCCGAAAATGACATGTCCTTGACTGAGTGAGAGCAACTTCGGGAACAGATTCGAGCTCGGCTAGTGAGCAGATGCGCGGGATTGCTCGAACCGAAACAGCGGAGCATACTGGAGCTGAAGGGGCCACTTCTCGCGTACAGATGGCAGAGAGATGTTTCGGTTGTCACTGCGGAATTCCTTCATCAAACGTCCAGCGATTTTGTCGTCGATCCGGTCATTGGGAAGATTTATTGCTGGAACCACTGAGACAACCGTTCGACATCCACGCGGCAGCGCTTGCGGCAGCAATATCGTTGATTCAGTCATCACTCGACAACGACGAGAGGTGGCCGCTGGGTGGCTTCTCTGATTCAACACTAGGGTAGGTGCCGCTGAGAAATGGGTTGAAGTTTTTCTGGGGACCGGAATGGCTATTTCTCGGTTTGGCCTTCAAAGGCAACCGGGGGTGGACGGACAACTCGCCAGTGTCCCCCATGTCTTCTTGACGCGTTTTCCAATGTCTGTTCAACAATTCAGCGGCGATACCCGAAAGAGTGGAAGCGCTGGGCCAGTACCTACACTGTCAAGACTCAGTAATTAGTGAGTCTTGGGATGTGAGTTGTTTATTGGTCGACGAAAACTGAAGCTTATTGGCACGGGAGCAGCCCAATGAGACGATCGTCTCCAACTTGTCTGGCGTTGTTGATACCCAGTGATAATGTTCGATGGGCCAGATTGGTGATGCCTAACAGACAGCTCGATGATACCCAAGCCTCGATGCCACATGAAACATGAAGCAAGTATGCCCCAACTTGTCAGTTCTCACTTCCTCTTCTTATTGTCATCCTGTTCTGCTCTTCACGCCCAGTATTGTTAGCTTCTTCCCACCACCATGGGTCGTGTCAGGAATTTCGCGGCACACCTTCTCCATGTTGGCCACGCCCCCACGGGGTCCGCCATTTCGGGTCTCGTCAAATCGACTGTTGCTTCACCTGTCCTTCACCATGCACCGCCAAGCCACCACGGGAGCCACCACGAGAGTCATCATGGGAGCCACCACAGACCCGGTGTCGACACTTCTATCGTCAACAAACCATCGCAGCATCCTTCTACCCCTGAACCCCAAACTGCCTGCACTCCCACCACCAACAGCCCGCCTGCGTCCGCCCAATACCACGAGCCCGCATCGCGAGACCCAAGCATCTGGGCCCGCGCATTCCGCCACTTCTGGGAGAGCCGCCCCGAGCTCGCAGCGTACTATTCCGAGCACCTACAGTCCCTCGGCGATACACCCTGCAGCTTGAACCCTGAAGAAAAGACCGTTACCAGCTCCACCCCACCAACCTCGCTGCAGACAATCGACTTGATCGTCAAGAAACTCCACCACCACCGCGAGCAGCGACAGTGGAAGATCCCGCTCGCCGGAAAAGACATCAAGATTCGCGAACAGGCCGAGAAGTTCGCCAAGTTTCTGTTGTGGTCGGATCCGATCGTCAAAGACGCCCTGAGCGCACAGCCCTATGCCGCGCTGGCTTGGTCTGGGGTGTCGTTCATGCTTTCTGTGAGTCCCCTTACCTCTTGTGCCGCAGCCCCTGACATGCGCTTTCTAACCCATCCACCCCTTCCTCACAGCTCCTCACAACTGGAACCTCCCAACACGCCACCATGCTCCACGGCTTCGACATCGTCAACGACACCCTCGTCTACTGGCACATCTGCGAGGAGACGTACCTTTCAACTCCTCCCTCCCAAAACGCCGAACACCACGACCTCGCTAAGTCCCTCACAAAGCTCTACTCCCTCCTCATCGAATACCAAGCCCTCTCCATCCGGCACCTCTCCCGCAGGCAACTCTCCCGCGCCTGGGAGAAAGTGGCCGCGGGCAACGAATGGGCCGATCGCATCGCACACATCGAGGCCGAAAACAAGCGCTGCAGGGAGATGATCGACCCCGTTAAGGAGCAGCTGATCCAAGCGAAGGTGGATGACCAGCTGAGGGTGATGCAGGAATCGCAGGTGATATTGGGGCAGATTCGGGAGGCGTTGGAGGAGAGTAAGGCGCTTAGCCGGAGCCATCATGAAGACCTGTTGGAGAGGGCGTTGCTGCATGATCTGGCCACGGACTATGAAGGTTATAAGAACTTCAATCCGAGGAGGGTGGGGGGGACGTGCGAGTGGTTCTTCCGGGAGGGAGAGTTTCGGAAGTGGCGGGACGGTGAAGAGCCGGGGGTTCTTTGGGTGTCTGCCGGGCCGGGGTGTGGTAAGTCGGTGTTGGCGAGGGCGTTGGTTGATGAGGGGAGGCTGTCGACGAGGGTGGCGACGTCGACGGTTTGTCACTTCTTCTTTAAGAAGGAGGAGGAAGGGCGGGCGTCGGCGGCGAGTGCGCTTTCGGCGATTATCCATCAGCTGTTTACGCAGAATGGGGAGAGGCGGGAGTTGATGGACGAGGCGCTGAGGCGACATCGCAGCTATGGTAAGACCTTGGCCGCGAACCTCAGTGAGCTGTGGCAGATTCTCGTCCATTTTGCTCGGTCTCCTAACGCGGGGGAGGTGGTCTGCGTCCTGGATGCGTTCGACGAGTGCGACGAGGGAGATCGAGAGGCGTTGCTGGAGCAGATTCGGGGGTTCTACCAGCAAAAAAACGGGGTTGACCACGGAAACATGAGGTTCTTCATCACAAGCCGCCCGCACGATGGCCTTGAGCTCGCCCTTACTCAGCTGTCCAGTGTCGGGGCCTTGGTCCATATCGATGGGGACGGCCTTTCTCGAGAGATCGGAGAGGAGATCAACCTCGTCATCGACGCCAGAATTCCGACCATCACAGCCAGCTTTGCCGACAAGGACCGGAAGCGGATCTCCGACAGGCTCAAGAGCATGAAAAATCGGACTTACCTCTGGCTGCATCTCAACTTCGACATCATCGCAAAAGCACCAAGTCGGTTCGGCCGAGCCCGGGACCTCGAGGACTTCCTCTCCAAACTGTCGCCAGAATTCTCAGGGGCGTACGAGAATATCCTAAGCAGGAGCACAGACAAGAGACAGACTGTGACTCTTCTTAGTATCGTCGTTGCCGCCCAGCGGCCCCTCACTCTGGACGAAGCCAACATCGCCCTGGCACTGGCCCTCGATGACACGCCCGCGTCCATCGATGATCTGAGCCCCTGGCCTCAAAATCGCTTCAAGACAGTCGTTCAAAGCTGCGGGGGTTTAATCACCGTCAGTGACACCAAGCTCTGGCTCATCAGTCAGACCGCCCGGGACTTTCTCCTCAGCCCAAAGCCGAGCAACACCGACGGCGCATGGCAAGGTTGTCTCTCACTCCCCGAAGCTCATGCCACCATGTCCCATTCGTGTGGCCAATACCTTCGCCTTCTCGCCAACCACACCTCGGCAAATCCTCTCGTATACCTCGACCCTGAGGAGTACCGAACCCTCCAGCAACACCACCCTTTTCTACCCTACGCTGTGGAGCACTGGCCGATGCATTACCTCGCAGCCGGTGACGCAGCCGTTCCTGCAACCGACGCCCTTTCCCTCTGCAACCCCTCTAACGCGCACATCTGGGCACCGCAGCACATCTCTCGGTTCCTGCGCTGGTGGGCCTGGAGTGACCTCGCACTTGCAAGTTACATCGGCCTTGCGCCTGTGGTGGAAGATATCCTCTCCCAGCAGCCACCTGACAGGCGTATTGATCTGGATGCCAGCTGCAGCGACTTCGGCACCGCCCTCCAAACAGCCGCAGCAGGTGGTCACGAGTCCGTCGTCCGGGTCCTTCTGGCCAACGGGGCGGGGGTCAATGCCGATGTCGATGGTCATGCTGGCGCTCGGACGAATAAGGGGCGATGTAAAGGATACGGTACTCCGTTGCGGATCGCTGCCGCAAGGGGGCACACACCGGTAGTGAGGCTATTGTTGGAGCATGGAGCTGATGCCAGTCTCGGCGGCCGTGGGGGACGCCAGGGGGCGGCGCTTGAGGCGGCCAAGGCTGGTGGGCACGAGAAGGTGGTGGAGATTCTCATAAAGGCTGCTTTGGCTGGCGCTGAGGCGGCAAGCGATCCGGTGGAGGAGGATGCTAAAGGTGATGACAATGAACGGGATGACACGGAAACGCCGCTGATTCCAGGCTGGTTCATCTATGATGCCGATTTCGAAGCGGCAACACCCCGACTTGGGGACGCGGTCGGGATCTCGAAAAAGGCTGCTGCTGCTGCTGGAAATGAGGGAAAGAAAGCAGGAGAAGCGAGAGAAATTCCCCCATTGGAAGGGGCCATTGGCATAGAAGACAGCGAGGAGAAAGTCGAGGTGCCACTGCTGCCGCGCTGGCTCGATGATGTGGATTACGAAGTGGCACCAGACCGACTGGAAATGCCTCGGTGGGACTCGGCCCATGTGCTATCTTGGATTGACGATGATGACGAGGGCGTCATGATGCCATCGCCGACGTTTGTGTTGCCGGACAGTGCACCCGTGACAGCGCCCTTGAGACGTGCCATGGCGCTGACGCATGCAGCCGAGACGGATGGATCTGTTGGGTTTACTTCGGTGGGCGAGGACAAGTTTCGGGCGGACCACACAAACTTGTCGTTTCCGTGGTTGAGAACGTAGCGGTTGCCGATTCTCAGTGGCAGATGCCATCTGATTGAGAACAGTGAATAAAGCTTGAATGGTGGGATTTTCTTAGAAATCGAAGAGGTGGTTGTATGTTAGGCACAAAGCTCTCGTGACCCTCTTCGTGCGTGTGTTTGTTCTTGCAACAATTCAAAGTGGCCCTTCCATCCAGGTTGGTTTGCGTTTGCGTTTGCGTTTGCGTTTGCGTTTGCTGATAAATTGCCGCTGATAAAGTCGCTGTGCCGGGCCGGGTTTGCCGACCAAATTGCCGAGCACAACAAGAAGCCTGATCTCGCGTCCGACCAGCGCCAAAATTACTTCATCGGCATCCTCGAAAAGGTGCGAGAGGTTCTCAAGCCTCGCATGCCTGCGCCCACACCTGAGGACACCACAACTCAGCCAGAGGGCCTCAATCGTTTGAAAAGCCGCTTCGAGGGCTTGACAGTCTACAAAAAGGATATCCCATGTGCCCAGATTCGTCACACAAAACAGCCTGGTACTCTAAGACGAATCTGGGCTCGCAAAATTTCCTTTTTCGTTCGTAATCCTGAGCTAGCGTGAGCTGGGGTGAGCTGTGGCTAATTTATTCTAAGCTTTCCCTAATTCTTCTCTAAGCTAGGGTGATCCCATACATGGCCGCTATATAGCCTCAGAGGCTCGTTTTCAGTCCCCCCGGCTAAAGTTCCCTGTCGATGGAAAGTAAACGCGTAATCTGTAAGGATAGCTCCCAGGCAACAATTCCAATACAATTCCAATTACGATATACGTGCGTACTACGTGTGTGTGTAACACGTGTGATGTGTACTAGAAAGCCCTATCGCCAAAGTAAAGTAGCCTGCGCCTTGCAAAAGAATTTAAAATAAACTAAAAGGATCCAATTACACCAGTGCTATGCTACAAAAGGACGCGGCACAGATGGAGTCGCTGACGACAGTGGTAACGTTACCCGTCTGTGCTCTTATTTAGTTAATAAGTATCATTTTCTACTATTAGGGATATATAGGCTGTCCTAGCAGCTTTTTAATTTGTGCTAAGGAGATGTTGGGGAGTTGAGTGATAATGCTAGCAGTTGGTTTGTGATAGACTTTTACCTTTAATATTAAGGATAGAATTCCTGCCTCGTTAAAACTCCTGCATAGTTCTGCCAGGTACGTACTTATTCTGCCGGCAGAGAATTATGCGCAGCGTTTAATTCTCGTTCCTCCGTATTCTGCACCGTTTCTGCCGACAGAATATTTACGCCTATAGAGACCCAGTTCTCAGCCACGAGCCCATATTTTGTCCCCGCTACCGCAAACCCCAGCGTGCATTTTCGTCCATATGATGACTGCTAAAATATAAGCTGCAGCGTTGGGACTGTACTGTGAAATAGGTAGTCCCAGCTATCTCGCCGCTGAAGATAATAAGCAAAAAGAAATAGACGAGTAATTGCAGTTTCTATATTACGCGCTTCTGATATAATAAGTCGAATGGATCGTCTCCCAGCTGATTGAAAGATGAAAACGTAGTTATTTGAGTCTCCGTTAAGTATCGCAAGAATTAGAACTAGGTATTTTAGACATCTTCTGTAGCAGTGGTTTTATTCATAAATTGTGAGCCAGATGTGACTATCGTCCTAAATCTGGGCTTCTGTGAATGAGGCCGGAAATTGGGATGAATTCCTATATATAGCACTACCCTAGTGGGTAGCCTAAATTTGGGCCAGAACAGCTTAGCACCCTTTTGTGGCCATTTTGCACGCTTCCTGGTACTGACCAATCAAATGGCGTTTTGCGCCCTCTGGCGACGTATCATCGACGCTCCCAGCGCTGCTTCACTTACTTGGCAGACACAATCCCTGCTTTTGCTGGCATTACCGCGCACTTTACAGTACCAACCTCCTGAACGTGTGGGCGGCCGTGCTACCCGATCTAGGCGTCCTACCAGTTCGTCACGTACGTCGCCCAGCTGGCGTCCCCATAGGCAGCGGGCACGGTACGCGATACACAATCATGTGGTTGGGCCCCACCCCCCTTCTTGAACACCGTCTGACCAAAACGCTGTCAAGATCTAGGGAGTGCGGGGTTGCTCCTGCCCGTTGCCCTTGGGGGCCTCTGGCAACGTCGGGGTTTTTAGGCAGCAAGAGGCTGAACCTCGGAGATGATTTGGGCAACCTCCACAGAGCCCCGCCCTCCAGCAATGCGCACACCGGTTTCTGCATCCGAACCACTTCCATGGACCCTCTTTCCATCACCGCAGGGGTCGCCACCCTGCTCGGAGCATGCGTCAAAATTGGTACGGAACTGAAGAAGTTTCATGACGATGTCGGCTCAGTTAGCGACACCCTCAGCGGCATGCTCGAAGATGTCAGCGCACTCGGTAGGGTCCTTGATGCTATGCGAGTGAGCTTCGATGGCATGCCAAAGCCGACAACTGGACACATCGGCACACATTGGGAGAATATCAAATGCAGCCTGGAGGACGGCAAGGAGACACTCACTGGCCTCCAGGTGATGGTCAACAAGGTGAACAAGGATGTTTCAATCTTCAGCGGGCCGCGGAAGCTGGTCCGCCTCAAGAGCGCCGAGGTCAAAATCAGTCAGTTTCGGCAGCAGATACGCTCTTTCAGGGATACGCTGCAGCTGTCTATGCAGGCCCTCATCTTGTATGCAAACCTCCCCAGTACCCGTGCGCATAGGTTGCCTGGATTCTGACATGCGAGGCACACCTGCCCAGATGGAATCAAGTGTCTACTCGAAATGCAAATTCCGCTGTCGCCCCAAACATGGAGAGGCTCCAGAGGGATGTAAGAGAGCTTGCGACCGGGCTCAACAGCCGCATCAACTCGCTTGAGACGCTCGTTGTCGATGGCGAAGACGGAGAAAATAACGCAGGCTCGCTCGCCGAGATTGCCGCTCTGAACAACCTCAAGTCTTGCGTTCGCTCCGCCGCAACCATTGTGTCGTCCGCTTCGACGATCCTAGACCGTGACCGCGAAACGACATATCTCCACTCCGAGTTCGGCGACGTCTTCATGCCTGATACGAATGATACCATGCTCGAGTGGATCTCGTCCAGCGCTTTGATATCAACTGTGTCGACCTCGGACGATGTGTCTCAGCCCCAACAGCTGGCCCAAGCTGGCCTAGTCGTGAAATCCACACAGATGCAGTTCCCAGCCGGAGATGTTTCCGACTCGGACTCAGACCTCGATGCCGAGCTGGCTCTAGGGTTGTATAGGAAAGCCCAGGTCAAGTTCCGGGCGTGTGACTATCAGAGCGCCGAACCCTTGCTGCGGAACTGTTTATCGCGGCTCAAGACGACAACACTCGATAGCAGCGTACGCATAAACTCAAAGCGTGCGAGTGTCCTATCGATTCACGAGGTACTCGCACTTCTCTGCCAGACATGTATGCGGCTGCAAAAGTGGGATGAGGCCGCGTCAGCAATGATGGACAAAATCGCCCTCACCCCGCGTGGTCTCGATACTAGAGATGAGGCGGGCCTCAACGATATCTCGGCCCTGGTGACCATCCTGTACGCTAAGAAGGATTATGTTCAGGGACATCTTTATGCGCGCAAGCTGCTACGAGGCTATAGGAGGCTCGGTACCAACGGTGCCGATGGCATTGAGGGGACCTTGATCTTGCTGGTCGAGATATGCAAAGCTAGTGGTAACACCGACGAGGGTGAGGCCTACGCTATTATGCTGGAGGATGTGCTTGAGAAGAAGGCTGCTGAGGCTGCTGAGGCGGCGGCGGCGGCGGCTGAGCCTTCTCAGGAAAGTCCGAGTCTGGAAGAGAATGTAGAGAGCCCTGCTGTCTTTCAAACCAGTGCTCCCGAACAACTACAGATTACAGATGGCCTGGGAAGCCATCATCATACCGAGGCGGTCGAGCTGCCTGCCTTTCCACCGGAGACGAATCCACCAGAGGAAGCCATCTTACAGCCGCCTCAAGCCCAAAACACGGTAATAGCACTTACAGAATACCCCGCAGAGCCCCTACTGCCATACGCAGCGTTCGCTACACGTTCGCCGCCTTCTAACACCCGCATTGTTACTAAGAAGTTGGTCATTGTCGGGGACGGAATGTGTGGTAAGACCTTGCTGCTCTAGTAAGTACCCTAATGTATTCAAATATGGAAGATAGTGGCTAAATCAAGTCTGTACGCAGCCACCAAGGGCATGGGCTGGAGAAGGTACGGTGATCAGGGAAATGGGGCTCTAACGGATAACTCGCAGCTGACATCGAATGTCTAGGCAATGAGGGCCGACGTCCGCCTGACATCTTCCGCATCCGTACTCGAGAGCCTCTGCGCAGTCGTGCCTCTCGGGGACACGACGGTGGAGCTCGTCATGCACGACACCCCGGGTCAAGAAGATTTCGACAGACTGCGTCCCCTGTCATATCCGGGTTCTCAGGTGGTACTGATTCTATTCGCTAAAGACGGCCCGGACTCTCTGGATAATATCCTGGAGAAGTGGTATTCTGAGGTTATCCACTACCTTCCCGGTGTTCCGATCGTTCTGGTCGGGAACAAAAAAGACCTCGAACACGACCCGAGGGCGATCGAAGAGTTGCGAAGAACCAGCCAGCACCCGGTAACATATAGCGAGGTACGCCAACTACCTGACCGGTCACGACCGGACACAGAGACATTAAAAGGAGAATCCCATAACTGACGTGCTCACAGGGCGCAGCTGTAGCAAAGAAGATTGGCGCACAAGGGTATCTGGAGTGTTCGGCCAAGACCGGCGAGGGGGTCCGCGACGTGTTCCACTTCGCCGCCCAATGTGCTATGGCCTACGAGGAACGAAGGCCAAAGAGTCTGTTCCGTCGGATTTTTGGACGTAATGGCTGATATCTGGTCGCTTAAGTCGTGGCTTGAGCCCTACTCACACGCTCGTATCCCACCATCTTCCTGGTGCAGACATGACGGGAAATAGATAGTTGCCCACTTCAGCAGGCCTGCGGACCCAAGCGGCATCGCCAGCACCCCTAGTGTCCTTCAACAATCTAATGGGGCCACCGATATCTCAAAAAGACATCAACATGAGAACTTTACCTACGATCAACTCCAAGTCCGTCAAGTACGCCGCCCAACAGGCCACCCACGCCCTGTGTAACACCCCCGAGAACAGACCCAGCTCCGCCAAGCAGATCACCCTCACCGATCTTCCCAACACCGCCCCCAAGCCCTCCGGTAATACCCGTCACGGCACTTCCAACTTCCCTCCCCAGTCCCCCGACAACACCCCCAACGGGACCACCAACAGCATCACCCACTCCACCAAGAGTCCCTCCAACAGGATCACCCTGTAAACACCCACAAGTCAGCACGCCTTTAGCCGGTCCCAGACCCTCTCATCCCGCTACAGTACTACCAAAAGTTAGGTAGACACGCGATTCATGGGGCGCGTAATCTCGCTTTCATCCGCCAAGGAGCCAGCTGGCGACGAATGTTGGCCTCGCAACCACCGCCCGTTCGGGTAGTACGCGTGGACCGTGAGCGGGCCTCACACGATGTCAAGGACCTGTCGTGGAAGATGGTGGAGTTCACCTGACGGGTTGCGAATGGGGGAGCTGTTTGATGAGGTGTTTACCATAAATTGGTCCGCCAGCCGACGCTGCGCTGCCATGGGGAGCCGGCCAATATCGCGTGGCGAGTGCCGGTGGAGATGGTGATGTCACGGGAGCACCCAAGGTGGTGGCACAGGAGCTGGTGGGAGCGCGGGGTGGAGTCTCCCCCGCCGTCTGGGAGGACACCGCCGCCAGACTGGTTGGCCGGGGTGGACTTCGTGCTTGCGGAGGACAGGTGGTATGACCGCAAGGCGCAGTGCTCGCATCCGGACTGGAAGGACGGCATGGGCCCAAGGTGCTTTCTGTGGCAGCAGGGCCATCGAAATGACTCTGTACACGTGTACTGGAAGCGTAAGAACAGGTGAAACCCTATCGGTGGGAAGAGCATGAAGTGGCTGTACCAGTGTATAGACTACAAGCCGGGCGGGCCTTTGTCACGACCGCCGCTAGAGAAACGGAAGCCAAGATAGGGGCGGATGGCAAGTTAGGAATTGTTGAGAGAGGTTGATCGATCGAAGTTCAAAGAGGACCAGCATTCCCCATTTGTCCCCAGTGCCTTATCCACTTGTTGGCATAGCTAAAGGCCAATACCTAATCACCGCAATAGCACGGGCCGTACTCGCCATACTCGCTGTAAGGAATGCACACGTCTCGAAACGTGCTCAGGCTTCTGAGCATCGACCCGCCACGCCACACCACTGTCCTAGGGTCCGGGAGACTCAGCGCTTGCACCATCGTGCTATGCGGAGCGACAGCCTTGAGATCCTGCTGGAGTCTGCCCGCGAGGCCCGGGAGGAGAGTAATCCCGCCAGTCTGACACCTATCAGTCAGTACTACTCATCATGAGCCACAAGCACAAGAACTCACCAACACAACACCAACCCACACCTCTTCTCTCACGCTACGATCCGAAGCCCCAATAACCTACCACGCCGTATCTCTCAACCCCAAAAACGGCACAAAGAGCGGTTCGTGCGCGCGAAACGCCTATGTCCGAACAGACACGACCTGTCCATCCGGTAGGGTGTAGATCTACTCCTCCCATGTCTTCTCCTCGAAAGAAGGGTCCAGAAGTGGCTGATGCGGTTGAAAAGCGGGAAGAGACATGTGGTGGGACGGGACCTCGGACTCGGGGAGTTTCGTGGTGGACACAGTGTCCGAGAGGCTTTGAATAGAAGGGGTTCGGCCATTGCGCCGATGTTGGGATGGAGTTCAAGAAGTTGCTCAGCTGTGTTTGGTAAATTGGAGTCCGGTGCGGATTTTCACAGAAAAGGAAAAGAGAACGAAGGTGAAAAGGAGGTTCTTATCAATGGGAAGAGTTCGTGAGTCAGGTCGTGGAAGGAGCGGACCTAAACTCTAGGGGCGATGCAGTCTCGTCGAATGACCGCCACTCAAACTGATGACTCAAACAAACATGCGAAACGCGATCGAATAAGTTCGTTAGGATGCAGTTTGTTCGTCGCAGCCGAGCCGATTCCCTAGAAATGGAAAAGTGCACTGTTCATCATCGAAGAGCAAGTTTTCGATCTCAATTTTTGCCTTTCTCGGCGCGCTAGACGAGTACCTGAGGTATCTACTTGCTTTCATGTTCCGGAAGGAGGGACCCGGGTTTCTTGTCCAGACTCGGCCAAGTCCAGGGCCATTTCAGCTTGGGCCAGTATGATCTATCTGTTTTGATGCTGCCACCACTGACTCCAGTAGTACTCCCATCGGTGCTGGTTTTGTCGGTGCCAGTGCCGTTCGTCCTGGCGTGATTCCTGTAAGACGAAGACTGCGAAATCAAATACCGAATACCGATGGTGTTGAAACCGCCGTCGCCGTGGGCTTTTGGCCTACTTCGACCGCTTAGACGATGGAGAATAGTCCCGGCATTTGTGTCGTTTTCGTTGGTAGACCACCACCACCCAATGATAGTGACGGCGGTAAGGAAGATGGACAGTCAGTGCGAGGTATAGCCAAAAGTAGCCAGACAACACAGGCGTGTCCAGAATCTGCCCCTCCTTTGATAAGCTGGGCCCATCGTTGCCGGAGGCGGTGTCCGTATTGGTTTCGACTGGCTGGAACCGGAGATTTACCCATCGGTTGTGGAATTCGAATACCGGCATAGAAAAGACAGTCTATAATTGAGTTGGTATCCTGCATTGTGTTTGATTCGGATTGATGCTCTGGGCTTGCTTACCGCGACAGCTGTTGTGGGGAGATACAGCATGGCCACAAAGGCAATCACCCTGCCAACCTTGTGTTAGGTTGGCGATGCACACCGTGCATATATACCGTATAGATAGATAGTTACACTGGCCTCATATGGGGTACCGTAGAGGTACTTGGTCGATGCAGCGCACGATCCAGATTAGAAGAATCAACCATCCTTCTAACCAGTCTTTCACTTAGCTTGGTGCGTACTTGCTGTGGCCTCTTGTCTTGACAGCTCGGCCATGTGCTATCGATAAGGTACGAATTAGTACTCGCTGGGGCAATCGGGGGGCTCTCGATGCTTATAACTTCTCGCGTGTACGTCATCTCCTCTGAAGCGATTCGGCACTTGGCAGCCATTGACTCATACTCAACGTTAATTTCCTCGAACCGGTGCTTAAACCTTATGGTACTGTCAACCGATTCTAGGCACATCCAGTGTTCAAACCTTACAGTCGGCGTTGGACTATTAATCGATTCTTCAACTCTCTGGGTCATCTTGTGCAGCTGTGCCAGGGTGGCTCTCAGCTCCTCCTCTGCTACTTTGGTTTTTAGGCGGCACTCCTGCAAATCAACGTTAATGCCCAGAATCGTGCTGCTCATTTCCTTCCCCAGGTCGGAAAGGAAAGTGTGTTCAATTTTTGAAATTTCAGAACCACCTTATCGCACTGGTCAACGACACCATCGACCAATTTCTCCAGTCTGTCCCGCTGAAGCTCTGCGAACACGCCCACCATGAGGAGCGGGTGGGACTTGACTTCCGGGGAGGCATTGAGCAGCTCCACTATCCTGTCCATCTGGTCGTTGTCGCAGCCATATATTACCGCCGATGACTGTTTAAGGCTGTGGAAATAGGTCAACGAAATGGCAATGGGGTATGGTGACTCCCAAGATGTAACTGCAGTATACATCTCCAGGGTTTCCTTCCCGTCGCGGTTACGGTCCACGACATGGGCGTAATACGAATTGCTCTGTGCCGTGGCTTTGACAATGGAATTGTGCAGGTGGAACTTCTTCGTGATTAGTTTCCATCCATCGGCGGAAAATGGAAGGTAGCGGAGGTTCTCAGGGACGAATGTCGATCCGATTTGAACTGGAACCACGCGACTAGAGAGACTTTGGAGTTCGAATATCAGGTGCTGCCCCCTTTCCGGCACATCCATCCCGTGTGAAACTTACATGAGTTGGACTGAGAACCCTGATGGGTCCTGAGGCTTATTAAACCATGTGGTTAATTCATTGTCTTCCTCAATCCTAGTATCATTTGCAACAACTGCATCTGCCTGTGCCTTCGGTCAACTTCCCGTCTGCTGCAGCAGAGCTTCAATATAGCTGTAGGCAATCTTACAGGGAGTCGCAGGGCCCTGGTGGTGAAATCCCAATCCCTTTTGTATTTGAACTGGCGGAGAAAGGGTTCGGTGAGGAGGGGGCTTTTGGTCGCCGGCCAATCCATTACGGACTTTGTGTCGAGGCACCTTCTGCCTGCAACTACGACCGAAGATGGCCTGGTGTTCATCAAGGAGCTTCGTCGACATGGTGTGACACTTGGCGACTTTGGTAGGCACGGAGTTCCGCCCGGGATATCCGCCAAGTTGGAAGCTATCTTCTGCACTCGACTGTGGTCCCGCATCTGGATCGTTCAAGAGCTCTCGTGCGCCAAGGAGGTGTTCTTGTTTACTGAGAACCAGTCACTGAGTTGGAAGGAGATTCGCAAGTTTCTTGCACGCGCACAGAGGACCGACGTCCACGACTTCCCCTGGGGTCGTGGCATTGTCGAAAGCGGACTGGCCAAGATCTTCTTTCGAGCAGCTGAGATCGATAAGCAGCGGGATGTCGAACGTCGGGGAGGCCAAGGCGACGACTCGACCCTCCTTGACGTGTTAGCCCGATTTTGCGACAGGGAGAGCACCGAATCTAGAGACAGGGTTTACGGATTCTTGGGCTTGGTCCCTCAGAAATACCGTCGCCTGTCCGTTGACTACAGGATTCCCGACGCCAAGCTGTTTGTCGACGTGACGGCCGAGATCATTCGACAGACCCAGAATCTGGATATCCTCTGCCAGAGTCCTTGAGAGCGGTGGGGCGTTCCGCAGTGCTTACGTCTCAGTGGGAGGACCCAAGACCTGCCGTCTTGGGCCGTGGACTTTGCCGCCCGAGAGTTGTTGTGGGATGCTGGCTCTGGTTATCGGAGCCGCGAAATTATGTTTGCCGGGGACAAGACCAGGAGGATCTTCTCGGCTGGTGGGGACTTCACCTAGGGCAGCTGGTCATTCCAAGACGACATGAAGGTGCTAAAGCTTCACGGCGTTTTACTTGGTCAAATTGGCACTCATCAGCCCCAGCCGCCTGTCGACATGGAAGAAGTTGGCCAAGGTAGCTGGGGCCGCGACCTGGCTGAGGGCAAATACGCAGCCACGGGTGAACCCAAGCTTCAGGCGTTACTCAGGACACTGGTGACGGATTGCTCGGCATATCTGATGCAGCGTCTGCGTGGGGACGAGATTCAGTTGTATGTCTCGGCCTTCAGGAAAGTTCTCAAAACGGGAGAGAGCTGGTTCGAGGCAGGATTGGGTCTTTGCGAATATGAAGCCATTGAAAATATGTGGGAACGTATCGAGAACAACTGGGCTTTCTTCACGGGCGGAAAGCGGCTTTTCATCTTGGCAAGGAAGCATGTTCAGGAGAGCGACTATATCGCTGTGGTTGAGGGTGCAAAGGTGCCCCTGATACTTCAGCGTGTCGGCCAGGATGGCGAGAGCGAGTATCTCGAGATTGTGTCTCTGGCATATGTACACGGTTTTATGGACGGAGAGGCGTTTGCGCCAGGATTTCTGGGTCGGTTCTTGAAGAGGGAGTTGTTGATCGTCTAGGGTCCATCTTTCACGAAACACCACAACATGATTGCTTCTCCAGCTGGCGACGATATATGACTTGGCCAATCCACTTGCTAGGCGAGAATTCATAACTAGACATGAAAGCTGCATCGCGTGGACTGGAATTCTTGGTTGAGGTACACCGACAGTTCGGCCAAAAGAGACCAAGCAGTCGGCCGGTCTGCCTTGAAAACAACCTTCACATCGAGGGCTGGGGCCAGCGCCATTCAACACTTGACTTTTCCGTATTCCAACCAACTACATCGCAACGGATGTTAAATCGAGCATACCTTACCTAGCAACGATGGAGACCACCCGCGTCGGCGCCACTGAACCAAGTGATCCCGGCCCCTCGTCAATTGACGTCATCAGCGCAGTCGGAACCTAGGTTGCGGCTGTTCTTGCCGTGATCGCTCTTCTCAGCATTGTTGGCCCATTCATTGCAATTCGAGAAGCCAAAAGCAATAAGAACAGCGCATTGAATGCCGTGCGCGACCAGGAACATAGATATATCACTGCAGGGCTTCGAATCAATGCCCAGGTCACTATATTCCGTCGTGTCAACATCCCGAATCTTGCTCCCACATACAACACCAACAAGGCCGACGTGCCCAAAATTGCCGGGAACCTCCGCCCAGCTAGCCACTAGTCTTTGGTTTCCCCAACCATAAAAGATGGAACACTGGATGTTTGATGCTGGCCACAACCATTAATACATACCACAGGGCCAGTGAAAAACTGCTCAGCTCCGGCAGTGGTAGCCAGAAGTGATCAATGCAAATTTCATTGTTAGCAAGTATTAGATTCTCTTCCTGGGCTTGCTAGACCGCTACACCAACATATATCAATAGAATACTTCTTTTGGGTAGGAGGATAACGGGGTTCAGGAAGACCCGGATAGCTTGGGAGAGGATTTATTCAAAAGGGAAAGCTGTACATCTAACTCTATCATACAGCAAAGTCTACAGTCTGCTCTAGTACCCGCATCGCTTTTTTTCGGCTTACACGTGGGGAATACGGCAATTGCCCGCATTATAAGAGACCTTAACTGCATTATGAGCGGCCTTGGCTGCATTGGAATAGGCCTCGTAAAGAATGTGAGAAGGCGTATGGCATCAAAGTATAAGCCTTGGGTACACTGGTGTAATGTGTGGGGTCATAGTGTAAGTAAGACAGAGGCCATCCTGCAAAGAGATTCTCTTTATTTAACGCAGCTGGTATAGCTTCAACCTACCTACCTATATTGCTAGACGGCCAAATCCAGCTCCGACACCCCTTCTGTTAAAGAGTTTCCAATCCTTGCCAGGTGGCCAGGTATTAGCTGGAGTTCGTCTGATAGGTTTTGAAAGAAGACCCTATGTCACCCAGATCTTATATTATCCATAATTACACCATTATTAAAGTTGAGGAGCGAAAACGCAGGGAAAGAAATCGTTTTGCTTTCTTGGACTTCCCGTTCTGTAATAACCTGTTTGTAATATCATATAAGTTCCGTTTCACTGCATCTGTCAAGGACATACGGCACAGAAAGTGGAACCCAGTAGGGAAAAAAAGGGGAACATTGAAGAGAGACAAGCTGGTTCGCGAACCGTCGAAACCCTAATTTGAATGAGACCTAGTAACCCCCGAAAAGAAGGCAATCAGGCGGCATCCACGCAAAGAGACAAGGCAAAACAACATCAAGTCCGAGGGTCCCCATAACCCCCCATTGTCCGAGCATGCATTGCTGCCTGTTGCCTAGCGCACCTGAAACTCCACACCTTCTGTCTCTAATACTCCGCATCCCCTTTGCCAATTTAATCACCAACTTCACCTCACAACATCACTTCGCACCTCGCACAACACCTAACTACCAACCCGAGCACCTACCTCCCACCAAGACCAACACCATGGCCCAACCCACCACCACCACTACCCCCTCCCTAGACCCCGCCTCC
>Ga0247760_1001373_pt1 | contig 22768 bp, 6 predicted proteins | sample UWRJL171409R4_FD_179936 | JGI IMG/M metagenome (GOLD analysis project Ga0247760, IMG submission 179936) | Plant litter microbial communities from Arlington Agricultural Research Station in Wisconsin, United States - UWRJ-L171-409R-4 | ecosystem: Environmental > Terrestrial > Plant litter >... | reverse complement strand
TGTTGTGGAAGGTAGAGCGGTCGGTTGGCAGATTTGGGAGGGGGAGGCGGAGGACGAGGTGAGAAAGACGTTGAGGATGGAGGGAACGAGTGTGACGGATATGGCGGTGAAGGGACTTCCGGGGCTGCTGGCGGCGTTTACTATAGACGGTAAGGATGAGGGTCGTTTTGAACGGGGGGAGAAGATCAGGGACGAGGTTGATGTACTGGAAAGTAGTGGCGGGGAGGGAACCTGACCTGTAGTATAGTTCAGTGCATGATGCCATGTTAGAATGCTAGGCTATACGAGGGACAGCAAAGTCTTTGTTTTACCCTAAAGTTGCCCTCACCCACCCCAGTCACCTACACTACTCCTACCCACCTTTCTCAGGCGCTACTCAGGCATTACTCCGGAAATTATCAGGGAAATCGCCAAACATGGTTCAGTTAAGTATACAGAGCTCTGCAGTACTAGAGGTAGCAGGCTGTCCGGGATATTGCCAGCTACCTTACCAAAATCCGGAAGCTCGACGGCTTCCGGAACCCTCTCCTTGAGCCAAATCTCAGCAAGCTGCAGGCATAAACGGCTGATAGTCTTATTGTCATGGTTAACCTTACAGACATCAGCTCTAACACCGTTATTATCACGCAGTATAAAGCGGTTCAAGGAACCGCGCGGCGCAGCCCTTTTTTGACGGTGGCACGCGCTCGAGAACGCATCGCTATATATAAAAACAGCTACAGTAATATCACAGAGCCTAAAAAGAACGACCAGTCGGCTTAAACAAGCGCCCTAAGTCAACAGGTATGTAAACCGTAGCTAAAACCCTTACACTGCTAGCATTACAGTAAATATTACCAGGCCTGTTGTTTAGCATTCTTTAGGCTGCACTAGCCATCTTGGTTTGCTGTAAACTTTAAAGCTGTTGTTATATTAAAGACATCCTACAAAGAACTGCTAGAAATCATCACTCTGAACGTGTAATGGTACGCTATGAACTACTAGCTTTTTATACTTTATAGTTTTGTAAAGTCTTTAACTGGCCAGTTCTGAACTACGTTGTCCCACTGGCTTTAGGCCTCAATGAGTCTTTTTGGTATGTAAGCTTTAGTTGTAATAAGTACTATATTATTATTACTAGTGTAGAAAACCTTAGCAACTGCTTGGCTATTTAGAGCTTTGTTAATCTAGTCTCTTACAGCTTTTGTATCCAGTGGGTTTTCTTTGTTAAAGTGTAAGCCACTTAGTTAGATTATTACTTTTCCTGCTTTTTGTTATACTGGCTTTTAGGCCTTCTTTTTACTGTCTTCCCTCATTGCCTGGGGTTGCTTTTGGCTTTAGAAGACCTTTTGCTAGTGCTCCAGCGTATGTAAGCTTTAAAGCCTTTATGGCAGTAGTAGCAGTAGTAGTAGTTGTGGTAGTAAAGGCCAGTAGTGATCTAAGGCAGCTTGTAGGTTCTGTATCTCAGTTGTAAAGCCTAGCTTTAGTAAGTATGCTTATTGCACTAAGGCCAAGGCTCTTTTCAGTAGGCTGACTACCGTTACTGTAGTGTAGTCTTCCGGCTTTATAGTCTGGGGTTCTGGATCCAACTCTAGAAGCTCAGACTTTAGGTCTAAGTTGGTGTTAAGGTTTAGTAGCTCTGGCTCTAGCTGTAGCTTTAGCTTTAGCTCCGGCTCGGGCTCTAAAGACTTAAGTTCTGAGTCCGAGAGGAGCTCCAAGTCTAGCTCTATTCTCGTAGTAGGCTCTTCAGCGTCTAAGGTCGCTAGGGCTTTGCTGATTACAGCTTTATGTAGTTAGGGAGGACTAGTTTGTAGCCAGGAGTTTACCTCTCCAGGGCTACATCCAGCACTTGCTGGCTCCCTGGAGCTAGTACCTGTTCTACCACCTTCTATAGAAGTACAATTTTCAGAAGGAGTACTGTGTTGAACAGTTAGTCAGTCGCCACCGCTTGTAAGCTTGAGCGCACTAGCCTTTCTACTTTCGTAGCCGAAGCCAGGACCCCCAGGGCCAGCACCTCCATCTTTGGTGCCCCTGAGGCTGACCTGGCCAGACTGCCCTCCTCCTGAAGTATTAAGTGCTATAGGTATGGCACCGGCTTTGCTGGGTACCGTGAGTCCGCGGATCTCTTTCGTATTCTGTCGTGCTACAGCCTCTAGGCTGGCACTCCTTTGTGCTCTAGGCGCTCCGGGAATTGTGGGGTAGCTTGTGGGCTCTGTGGGGTGTGTGGGCTGTAGTGTGCCTGTGTTTGTTCACCGTTGTGGTATGGCTACCTCGAACACATGTTGCTGCCTCCGAGTCTCAATCTTGGCTGCTTCCTCGGGTGAGAGTGCGCCTCTGCAGTTATCGTTATCGGCCATCGTTAGCTCAATAGAAAAGGCAGGGGCCTGGGTGGTCTGTGCTTTGCCGATCAGTCGCGTCGCGTCGCGCCAGCTCCGCTCCGAACCCCCTTTTCCACGCCCACTGCCTACGCGCACGTGCCTGCGCGCAGTTGTGGGTGTCAATAGATAGGTTTTTCGAGCGCTTTCGAATGCTGTATAGCATGTCGATTTTGGTGTGGTTTTGACCGAGATGCCGTGGGTGCGGCCAATAGGAGGTATAAAAATGGGCAATAAAAGCCGCCGAAGGCAGGTTCTACTCGCGGGCGGAAATGAACGCATCGCCCAACCCAGCATTGATTTGTTTCCCGATGCAACAGACGTAAACCAGAACCTTGGGCGGCTGTGTCTCTGTTTCCTGGGATGTTGACTGGATCTTGGCAAGCCCCTTCATCCTTGCTTGCAAACTTTTGCGGCGAATGGTGGGTAGGGTTAGCTAAGATTGCCTTGTGAGCTGACAAGGGGCAAGGGAGGCGTCCGCGCTTTCCCGGCTTTGGCAAGGGGTCAAAGCGCAGCTGCGGTGCCACAGCAACTGGTTTCCAGGCAAGCGGAAGACTTCCAAGGATTTCCAGATTGAAACTTGAATCTCACTTCAATGGAACACCCGCCAATGCCATCAACTGCATCCTTTGAAGAGCCTACGACGGCTGAGGCCGAAACACTCACCTTGAGCGATTTATGCCCGGGCTTAGGCGAAGTAAACCCAATTTCTGCTCCTGGTAGTAGTGAAAATCAATTCAATTGTCCTGAGACACCAGGCTCGTCGAACTCAAGAACCCTGCGAGACTCGCTCACGGCGACACTACTTCAGGTCCTTCTAGGCAATGGCAACAACGACCGGAGCTCACGAAAGACATGGAAACCCAGCATGTCAACGATTCTAGGGACAGGAGGGTTTGTAGTTGCTTGTGTTACATTGTGGTACACCATATCTGCAACAAGCGACGGACGGAAGTCAAAGATACTCGCGGAATGGACAGCAAAGAAGGATTTCCTGGAATTTTGCCAGAGTGTCAGTAGCGAGTTTCGACTTTCCATTCCCAGGGATTCCCAGCATTTGCCTTGGCTGATTCATTTACTCTGCTAGATCAGGTATGAGTCGTCGGGTTGCGAGGCTGCCAAAACCATGACCCTTGACCCATCTCCGATCGTCGACAAAAGGCAATCAAGATCCTCGAGCCACGCGGATAACGAGCCAAATGCTCTACTCCCCGTAGGAATGATGTTGATCTGTGTCTTTTGGATAGCATCGCGGCGACGCATAACTCTATATGTCGGAAAACTCGCCCGGCATCGCTGGCGACATACTTACAAAAGCTCCGGGGACCCAGAAGCTGGGTGGTTCTCAAACTCGATGGCGGGATTGGCGTCCGGAGCCCCAGCTGCACTGTGGCGTGTTTCTAGATTCGATGTGGCAAAGTTCAATGACGCCAAATTCGACTTTAACTTCAAGCTCAACACCACGGAGCGGCCCTTGACAACTGGAGTCGACGTGTCTCAAAAGGGTATCACTCGAGAGCGCATAACAAGACGACGGAAGAAACCCAAGGGGCCAGGGGATATTCGTACCAACGACGGCAATACTATTATGACTCGGGTGTCAGAGCAGCTTGATGTAGCTGGTCTCTCTGGCGGCTTCAAACTTACACCTACCACTGAATTTCAGTCACCCGTCATTTTTAAATGCTCCCCTGGGGTCTCCGAGAAGACCACGCCAGTGGATAAACCCAGGTAACAACACTGATTCCCGTCTCAGACATAAATCGATGCTGACTACCTATTCGCAGGGACATGGAGGAAGAGAGACATCCAAAATGCATATGCAGTGATTGTGGAGCTACATTCACAGCTGCGAATGAACTTGAGACTCACCAGAACTGGCATGAGGGAGTCCGACGAACCTGGCCGTGTATAGCGCTGACTAGCTTCGACGAAGCTTTTCACGAAAGTCGCGTCTGGCCAGGGGTAATCGACATCTGCGGCTTCTGTGGTAGGGGTTTTCGGAGGTCCATCAGACCAATAACTGTTGGAGACCCACGTCCAATGTCTGAGACGGACTGGGAAGAGCGAATACGCCATCTTGAGATGCACAGTTTCCCGGGATGTGGCGGAAACACAAGCAACTACCAGTGGGCCGCTAACTTCCGCGACCACATCGTGTTTCATCATTCCGGCATTATAGGGGTCTGGACAGATGCGTTGGAGGCAGCTTGCAGCCAAGGGCTGCAACGTCCTCAGAATTGAACTCTTAGAAGCATTGCGAGTGTCTCGGAGGGCTTGGAGACTGGGCTGCTCGACCTTGAGGCAGAGATCGCGCAGGTCCAAGTCTGCAATAGATTTTTCCGCGAGGAACTGCTCGATGCTGTTGGCCAGGAGTGTCGCAGGGAGCAGTTTCGAATGCGAGGAGTTGTCGACAGAACAGGAGAAGCTTGATTTCGGCAATTTCCGTGTTCGTGCGTGACCCTGAGCCGCTCCTGAGCTAGGGTGAGCTATGGGTAAGCCTATCCTGCACAGCCGTGTGGGCCCCAATTTTGGTCCCTCAACTAAAGCTTCTACCCGGAGATTGCGGTGCCTTCCTCGGTTTATCTAACCATACCGCATAGGGAGACACCTTTGCATACAACACAAAGGATTTTCTAGAAAAGAAACCCCAGGATTTTTTGGACGCTTTAGTCCAGTTTAAGGAGGGCTATTGGCGATTCTTAAGATGGTTTGATCGGAGCGAAGAAAGGCAGTCATTGATGGGGGTACCATTAGGAGTTCAAATTAGCTAGACAATGCCCAGTTGAAGATATCAGTATTGTTTAATCGCATTGCACACACGCCGAACGTAAAAAAACGTCCCGTATACAGATTCTGAAGGCAAGCTAAATTCGAACTCCACTTTGGACCCGAGATCAACGCAGATCAAGACAAAAGCGGAGTGTGTTGACAGCGAATCACATGCATGCATAAGATGGGCTAGATGCACAGCCTTTGTCAAGCCGCGAACCTTTAACGGCTGCCTTACCCTGTCCGGTATTTTACTTTTAACTTCTTCGTTTTCCATTTTAAAAAGATTAACAGTAAACTACTACCAAAATTTAATTCGGCTAGCCCAACTTTTTAATTCTTCAAACTACTATAGAACCCTTTACCTATACCCCTCTCTCCTCTAGCTACATCCGCCTTGTCTTCTTTACTGTCTCTTTAATAACCGGCACCCTCTCCATGACTCTTTGTGACAAAGGGCAACTGCAGTGGGTACAGTCAACACCCCTGTTTCCGCAAGGATTCCAGACCGCCCAACCGCTTGCATTTTGTGGGTGTCTTGCAGAAAAGGGGGGTCTGCAGGGTCTATTTTTCTTGATTTTCCAACAATCGGTTCCAGGCAGTATAATTACACCAAACGCAGTAGAAATGAGGCTATTTACAGGGCCAATCAGTTATCCAGAGTCTTCTGCTCACGTGAATTAATATTACGACCTGCACTTAACACAGGCCTCGAGAGGACTGGCGCGGGTTAAGACAGAACGTATGGCAGGACGCTAACAGGTAGGGGGCGTTCTGAAGACGGCTTGTTGAGCTAGCACTCCTAGACGGGGGGTTTAATGTTACTATAGGTCGCTGTCACTATAATGTATAAAGGTGAGTCTGAATAGTAGGATATAAATGAATAATTAAATATTAGCGTGAGGAACTAGAGTCCCTCACGGTGGTTGTGGGCATAACTATAACTATCTATACTAACTAGCCAGAAGTACCTTATACCTTACTTAGTGGTCTGTTACTTAGTGAAGGACTAAGTAACCTGCCACTAAGCACCTTTTACTTAGAGGTCTCACGGATGCTCAGTAGGTAAGCACTCCTGCCAAGACTAAGCAACTGCTGGTTGGTTGTAGGGGCTTCGGGTCTTTACACCCCTGGCCCAGTGTGCAGTACTGTGCGTACTGTCTTCCTACACTGTTCCTTATATAGGGGATTTGTTAGGCCGCTCTGGCCTAAGTGACAGCCTATAGGGTCGTCACACAATTCCCCCTCTTTAACGTTCTTTTCCCATAAAAAACCCTAGTAAAAGCGTTCCTTCTTTTTTAACGTAACTATACCTGCTAACTATGTGTAAAAGCACACTTTAAAAAACAGCACCTCTTATCGCCATAACCTTACAGACTTTACTTTAACTTTTAAATCGTAAATGTCACCTTATAATCGTTATTCTTTAAAATCGCTTTCCTGTCTTATTACTATATAATCGGACAGCTGCTTTAAATATTTACTAACAGGAGTTTCGTCTTTGTGCGACACGTTTAGTTATAACGACACTTTCCTTTAACGGCTTCTTTCTAAAAAGCACTATCTTAACACTAAGCACGACACTATTACGTAGAACTTAGAGTTAAAAACCTAAAAGCTCTGTAAAGCTATTACTTAACTTAAACGGATTAAAACCCAGTGTTATAAGATAAAGGAGCGAGCTTTTTTTACGTTTAGTTAGGAAGTAGAGATCCTCCGCTTTTAGGAGTAGGAGGAGGCCTGTCTGGCTACTCCTCCTGAAGCTAGTAAGTCTTTTAACTAGGGAGGCTTTCTGGTAAGGATACCTGCTGGTTCTTTTTCTAGGGGATTGCTATAACCGATATCCTCTTCTTAACTTAATTTGTAGCTTCTTTCCTCCTACAGTTCTATAGTGTAATAATAACACGCTTATTTCTTTTACTAACTTCTTTTCTTTTACTAACTTCCTTTCCTGATAGCACTTGTTTTTTATATGGAGCTTATTAGGAGCTCTAGAGGCCTTACCTCCTTATTAAGTCTAAGGTCTTTATAACCCTAGTTAAGGACTTTAATAAATGTCCTTCTATACTTATTAAGGAGTTTCCTGCCACTTCTCAGGCTTTAAGTCCCACGGTAGTCTTACTCTTCAGTATAGTAGTTTAAATATCAGATCTTATCTTACTTTTCTAATTCTTATTGTTAGTTTTAATCAGTCTGGATTTTTTCAGTGGAACTCTGTAATTAGGTCTAGGCATTTAAGATTTTTAACTGGCTCTTATAAATTACTCTTAGGGCTGTAATCTAGCCACTTAATAAGATATTTAAACGTATTCTTTCCTTTTCTTAAATCTATAACTTCCTTAACGTTATACTTATCCTTATTAATGTTGATTTTAATCTTCTTTTCTAAAGGAACTTCCTTTAAGGTAGGTTTTAAAAGTGAGACGTGAAAAACCTTAGTCTGCACCTTTATGCTGGCAGGTAGGTCTAGTTTATAATTAGAGGTAGCGACCTTTTTCTTAATTTAGAACAGTCTGTACCTTTTAAAGTTAAGCTTCTTACTAGGTTATTTTAAATACAAGTTTTACAAAAAAAGGTAAACGTGGTCCCTCTTTTAAAGAGTTAATCCCTTAACTTATTTATTATTATAATAAAGTCCTTTCTTAAGTACTAGTTACTTAATTTAATGTTTATTAGTAAACTTTTTTATTTATTCGCGTGTAAACTTAAGTTCAGCTTACAGATGGTTATACAGCTCCTACATCCAGTCTGCGTGGATTATAGCTTAAGAGGCGCCTATAAGCGGGCTTTAATAAAGCTTAAGCTCCTTACTGTAATTAGTGAATAATAATAACATACTTATTAACTTAATTAACGTTATGTTATAAGTTATCTATACTATTAGTAATAACTTAAACTAATTATCTTATTTAAAGTTAATATAGGTTTAAAGATACGTTATAAGTATTTAATTAACTTACTTTATTTAGCTATCTGTCTGTGGGTGGAATGTTATTAAAAGCTTACTTTTCACACCCATTCTTTACATTAGCCCTTATTAGAATTTTAACACGATTAGCTTATCTTAATCTATAACGATGTTATCTGGCTAAAGGTGTTATAAAACCACCTTTTTCTTAAAGACATAAGTAAGTTACTCCGCTGTTATATCCTTTAAGGTTAGTAGAAAGTAAGCTTATTTCGTTAATCTGTTAACTATTATAAGGATCTGGTTATAAGTAACTCTTATAACAGGGTCTTTAGACTTTAGGATCTTAATAACGAAGTTAAGTAAGATTAAACTTTATAACACTTATGGTATAGGGAGTGGTTTAAGAAGTTTATAAAGCTTATAGTGCTAGTTTTACTTATAATGGCAGACGTTATAGTTATTAACCACTTCCTTAATTAGCTTCTTTATTCCCAGGAAGGTGTACGCTTGCTAAGCCTATGTTAAAGTCTTAACTCGGCCTATATATCCTTTAAGTTAAGACTTATAGACCTGTTAGACGTACTCTTTTTTCTTAATTAAGTTATGAATATACGGTTTCTCTTAGTATTAAAGCCTTACTTCTAGTTTAGGCACGCTGTTTATACCTTTTAGCAGCTATTTCAGCTAATAACCAGTTTCATTATAGTTTAAATACTTTAAACACTCCTTTTTACAGTCTTACACGTGCCCTGAGAAGTCTCCTAAGGGGTATTTATACTTACAGGTGCCTTCTATTAACCTCCTTACTTAAAAGTCCTGTTATTACTAATAGATGTTATACTTTATCTATAAATTTATATAAACGTTAATGGTTTATTTTAATGTCTAGTTATCTGACATTTATAGCGTATATTTTAATATACCGTTCTTGGCTTTATTAAATATAGTAATAAGGACCAGGGCCGGATTAGCGTCCTTATAATCCTGTCTTTAACTGAGAGTATTAACTTACCTATTATCTTTTCCTTTAACGTGGTAAATCTGGAAATGGAATAGGGCTATTAACTCTACCCATTATGTTTATTATAGATTAAGTTCTTTAATTAAGAAGTACCAGAGGTTATTATAATCTGAAAAGACTTAAACTGGTTCTTCCATACCGCTTAGATACAGTGCCTATTTAGTAAAGTATTAAATAATCGCTATTAGTTCTTTATTATAAATTAAATATTATAAGGCTAACCTGTAAATTCCTTTTAATAAAAAGGTAACTGGGTGACGTTTCTTATTATCCTAGACTTAACTGAGTTCTCTACTAATTATAAACTCTAAGGAATCTGTCTTGACTTAAAAAGGTTTTAAAAAATCAGGGAGGGTTAGGACTGGCACTGTGATAAAGGTGTGTTTAAAGTCTTTAAACGCCTTTTACTATCTTTCAGTCTACTTAAATAGCTTTCCTTTACTTATAAGTTTATAAAGTAGTCTTATAATCTTTATAAAGTACTTAATAAAACAGTAATAAAAATTTACAAAGTTAATAAAGGCTTATAACTCTTTTTAGTTCTTTAAAGTAAGTTAGTCCCTAACTGCCTTTATCTTCTCCAGTTACATTTCGAGCTTTCTAAGGGTTACTTTAAACCTTAGATAATTTAGTTCCTAAATATAAAAATGGCTCTTCTCCAGGTTTACTATCAGTTTTACTTTTTTAAAAGCTATTAAAACCTATTATATATGTTTTTAATATTCTTTTAAAGTTTTAAAATAAATTAAAACGTCATTTAAATATATAAAGATAAACTTATTAAGGAAGGGGTAGAGAATACTGTTAATAAGGTTTTAAAAAGTCACAGGGGCGTTTATTAATCCTATTAGTATAATATAGTACTGGTAATGCCTGTTATAAGTCTGAAAAGCCGTTTTATACTCGTCCTCTTCCCTTACTTTAACGTAATTAAACCCTATAGGGAAATTAAAGTTAGAGAACTAATTTACCTTAATAATCCGCTCTTATATCTTTATAATAAGTGGTAATAGGTAGCGATTTTTAATCGTATCTTTATTTAACGTTTAGTAATTAATAACTATACGTAACTTACCATCTCCCTTTCTTAAGACGAATAGTACTGGGTACCCTATTAGGGACTGGGACTTTATAATAAACTTGTTCTTCAGGTTCTTATTAATGTACTTTTATAAGGCCTTAGCCTATTAGGGGTTTAGGTGGTATAACTGGAAGTTACAGAGCTTCGCTTCTAGCTTTAACTTAATCTTATAGTCCTACAGTTTATAATCCAGTAATTACAGTATCTTTTTTTAAAACAGGGTAAACTTCTTATATTCTACAGGTACTTTAGATAAGTTAACTTCTTTACTTACTTATAAATTAGCCTTTAGTTTCTTTCTACCTTTTAAATCGTTATTTAAGTAATACGGTAAACCTTCTAGCCTTTTAACCGTTTTAATAAACTTAACCTAAACTATATTTAATTCTAAGGGTTTAGCGTGCTTTTAAGTGTTTTATGTATCTTTAAAGCGATTTAATGCCTTTTTAGCTTTCTTTAAACGGTAATTATAGCTAGGGGATTTACTAAAGGTAAAGTAGCCACTCCTTTAGTTAATTACGGGGTTATACTTTTCCAGCCAGGGTAAACTTAGGATTATATTATACTTTATTATTAATATAACGTTAAAATCCACTTATTATTTATCCCTATCCACTTTAATTAGGAGTGGTAAGTAATAGGTGACTTTACTGTTATTATATTAATATAGGCTTCTTTCTCCATTTTATATAGGAATAGCCTTTTTATACTTTTTATTAGGGAGTTTCCTTTAATTAACTAGTAAGGGGTATATTAAGTTAGAAGTACTCCTGTTATTAATTACTACTTTTACCTTAAACAGCCTCCCTTTTCCGTCTGTTATGTTAATACTGATGGAATAATACTTATACTCCTTTAACATCTAAGTTATAATAATTATCTGTCCTTAAAATCTTATCCGGCCTAACTTTTAAATACCTCTCCTTCTTTTTAAGGTTTTTACTAACTAGTAAACTATTAGTTTCTGGCCCTTCTAAAGGGCCTGTAACCTTTTCCTAATTCCTTTTAGAAAAATAAGCAGTTTTAATAAACTTAATAATTAACCTTCCTTAGGTTTTTACACCTTAACGTCTAGTTAACTTTAAATGGTATGATGTTTTAAAAGTCTTTAATAAGACGATAATACGCTCTGTAAAACTAGATTATAATAATATCTTTTTACTCTTAGATCCACTAGTAATCTTCTCACTTTTACCATTCTTAGGCTTTCCTGTTAAGGTGTAATAAGTATATTATAACTAGGTAGTTATTAAGTACTCCTCTTTACTAATACGTTACAGGGGCTTAATTAATTACAGTAACCTTCCACTTATTACTAGATTCTCTTATTAGGGAGTAGGAGACTTAGTAATAAGCCGGTTTTAACTTTATCCTTATAATAGTGTAATCTTATCTCTATATGTTTAAAAAGTGGTTATAAAGGGCCTTAAGCCTATAATGCTGGTTAAAAGTGTAGTTATCGTATATGTAATTAATTTATAATATGTCTTTATAATTAGGGTAGTTAATATTAACTACTGGTACTACAGTTATAAAGTATAAAACGGGAGAAGTGGTGCTTTATTCTTTCTCTTCTTCCACTTACCTTTATATATGTTATTTTTCCTAAACCTCTTCTTAAAACTTAAGTAATAATAACCTAGCTTATTCTTTTATAAAGTGGTCTTCTTTAACAAATCGATACTTAAGTTAATTAGTAAAGTAAACCCTATTACAAAGTTATAATTTAATTTCCATTACTTTATCTTTAGACGTTATAGTAAGACCTTTAACTTACAGGTCCTTTACTTTATCTACTAACTCTTAGTGTTTTTCCTTTAACTCCTAGACTCTCCACTAGTATGCTTACTTTATACCTTCTTAAGGGACCTTTAAGGTACTAGTTTAAGGCACACCAGCCTTAATACAGGGCAGCTATCTAAGCTGTCCTTCTTTTAAAGAGGTAAGGGTGTTAATCCACTTAACATACTTAAAACGTTTAAGAGTTTTAAGGGGTATTATTAAAAAGAATTTCCGTTTCTCCAGTTTAATTCTCTTAGTTTACTCTCTTTCACCTTTTAAGGCTTACTTTACCGTTTAGGTAGCCTAGAGGGCTAATTCTTTAACTCTTTTTACCATCTTAATGATTTTTAAGTTAAGGTCCTTCCTAGACTTCTTTAATTCTTAAGCTTACAGGGTAAGGTTTTTAAAGCTTATAACAGCTAACTAAAACATTTCTTCCTAAAGTTAGTCTTTTATAACCTACACCTTTAATAGTTTTAAGTTTTTACCTTAAAGTCAGTCTTTTACAACCTGCACCTCTATAGCTAACTCTTTTAAGACACCCTTAAGGACTGGATATATTATATCTTAAGGTTCTTCGTCTTCTTCCTTATCCCCTAAGTTACACTTATTTATTTAAGTGTAGTCTTCTTTATTACCTACCATCCTAATATAAACGTCTCTGGAGTTAAACCTAACGTACTTTCCTCCTTCTAGAACAGGTTTCTAACTAATTTATTTTAATAACAGGTATTACTATGTTATATATCCTTTCTTATCGCAGTTAAAACACTAGACTTAAAATAGGTCCTTAAACTACTTTTACTGTTACTGTCGTTACGGCTTATTACAGTTAGGTTAGTTCTGACGGTTCACTATACTGATGTCTATTAGCCTAGGGTAATAACCTGTCACAGTTAACTAATTCCCCTTTTTCGGTTTGCTTAGCTAGTGAGGGGTCCGTTCCTTCTAATAGTTTTTCTAATAATAGTAGTTATAATACCAGTTATCAGCCTTAATAACTATCTTAACTAACTCTTAAAGACAGTCTAGTTAATCTTCTTAGTAAAGGTCTCTAGTAACGTGTTTCTTTAAACTACTTTAAAACAGTATTATTAAGGCCTTTTAGCTAAGTTTAGTTTTTACTACTTCTAATTTAAAGTGTGTGGAGAATTTAAGGACTGAGGACGTCTGCCTTAAGGCTATAAGGCGTTACTTTACCTACCTAAGGGTGTTTAATTCTTTAAACTTAATCTGGAGTTAGTTAATGAAAACGTCAAAGTTGTTAAAAAGGGCCTAAGTCTTAAGGGCCTCCTTACACGCTCTGTTTACAGAGAGGTTATTAATTGTTTTTACATAAGGTTTATATTAGTAAGCAGTTACTTTATTTAGTAAAGCTCTAATAAACCTAACCTTTCCTTCTTCTTTAAAGAACTGCTTATTATAATAAGTGACATAACTCTAGAGCTAGGCTATCCAGGACTCTAGCTACATTAAGTCTTCCTTAAAGCGTAACAGTAGGGGGAGCTTTACTTATTTTTTCTACAATCCCCTAAGGTTATTATTTTCTAGCTTAACAGCGTTAAGTTAAGCCTAGAGTTTTTTAATAAGGCTAATACGGCTTTTAATATCTCTGGGGAAAGCTTTATTAAGTTCCTTAACCAGTCCTTACTAATTAAGGTTTAAGTCTTTAAGGTATGTAACTAACTTATTAATAATAGGGAGCTAAGGCTAGGCTTACACCCCCTTAATCTCCTTACCTTTTTTTAAGGTTAATTGTGACGACCCTGCAGGCCGTCACTTGGGCCGGGGCGGCCCGACAAATCCCCCGCAGAAGGAACAGTGCGGGAAGACGGTGCACACCGTCCAGACGCACTGGGCCAGGGGTGCAAAGACCCGAAGCCCCTACGACCAATGAGGTGCTGCTCGCAGCATGCCAAGTACTTGCATCGCGAGCAGGAGAAACCTCACAAGCAAAACGCTCGCGCAGTGTAAAGTGCTTGCACAACAAGCACTTACAACACTACAAGCAAGGTACGAAATACCTCCCAGTTAGTTAGTATATATAGTTATAGTTATGCCTATAACTACCGTGAGGGACTCTAGTTCCTCACACTAGTATTTAGTTATTTGTTTATATCTTATTATTCAGACTTACCTTTATACATTATAGTGATAGCGACTTACAGTGACGTTAAACCTCCTGTTTAAAAGTGTTAACTTAATAAACTATCTTCAGAACGCCCTTTACCTGTTAGCGTCTTACTATATGTTCTGTCTTAACCTACGCCAGTCCTCTTAAGGCCTATATTAGGTATAAATTATAGTATAATACTAACGTTAAGTTCTGAACGCTGTTTATTAAATTCCTAGACATTACCTCTCTCCTACTAACATATTAACCTCCAGAAAAGGTAAGGAGATTAAGGAGGTGTAAGCTTAGCTTTAACTCCTTACTATCGATAAGTTAGCTGCACGCCTTGAAAACTTGAACTTTAACTAGTAGGGACTGGTTAAGGAACTTAATAAAGCTTTCCCTAGAGACATTAAGAGTTATATCGGTTTTATCGAAAAACTTTAAGCTTGACTTAATGCTATTAAGTTAGAGAATAATAACCTTAGGGGCTTGTAAAAGAAGCGAGTAAAGCTCCTCTTACTGTTACGTTTTAAGGGAGACTTTACGTAACTGGAGTCTTAGATAGCCTAACTTTAAAGTTATATCACTTACTATAATAAGCAGTTCTTTAAAGAAGAAGGAAAGGTTAAGTTCGCTAGAGCCTTACTGGACAGAGTAGCTGCTTACTAGTACGAACTCCGTATAAAGATAATTAACGACCTTTCCGTAGACAGAGTATGAAAGGAAGCCCCTAAGACTTAGGCTCTTTTCGACGACTTTAACGTTTTCATTAATTAACTCCGGACTAAGTTTAAAGAATTAAATACCCTTAAGCGGGTTAAATAACGCCTTATAACCTTAAGATAGACGTCTTCAGTCCTTAAGTTCTTTACACACTTTAAACTGGAAGTAGTAAAGACTAAACTTAGCTAAGAAGCCTTAGTAATGCTGTTCTAGAGCGGCTTAAAAGAACACGTTACTGGAGACCTTTACTAAGAAGACTAATTAAACTGTTTATAAGAACTAGTCGAAATAGTTATTAAGGCTAATAATCAGTATTATAATTACTATTATTGGAAGAACTTCTAGAAAGAATAGACCCTTTACTAGTTAAGTAAACTAAAGAAGGGAAACTAGTTAACTATAACCAGTCACTACCCTAAACTGATAGATATTAGCGTAGTAAACTGTTAAAACTAACCTAACCGTAATAAGCCTTAACAATAGCAGTAGCAAAAGTAGTCTAAGGACCTATCACAAGTCTAGTGCTTTAACTGCAGTAAGAAAAGACATATAGTACAGTAATGCTTATTATTAAAGTAAGTCAGTTAGAAACTTATTTTAGAAGGAGGAAAGTATATTAGGTTTAACTTAAGAGACGTCTATATTAAGACAGTAAGTAACGAAAAGAACTACACCTAGATAAATAAGTGTAACTTAAAAGATAAGGAAGAGGAAGAAAAACCCTAGAATATAATATATCTAATCCTTAAGGGTGTTTTAGAAGAGTTAGCTATAGAGGTGCAGGTCGTAGAAGACTAACTCTAAGGTGGAAACTTAGAACTACTGGAAATACAGGTTATAAAAGACTAACTTTAGGAAGAAATGTTCCAGTTAGCTATTACAGGCCTTAAAAACCTTACCCTGTAAGCTTAAGAACTAAAGAAGTCTAAGAAAGACCCTAACTTAAACCTTACTAAAATAGTAAAAGAAGTTAAAGAACTAACCCTCTAAGTTACCTAAGCAGTAAAGTTAACCTTAAAAGGTAAAAGAGAATAAATTAAGAGAATTAAACTAAAGAAACGAAAGTTCTTCTTAACAGTACCTCTTAAGACTCTTAAACACTTTAAATACGTTAAGTAGATTAGCACCTTTACCTTCCTGGAGGAAGGACAGCTTAGATAGCTACCCTGCATTAAAGCTAGTATACTTTAGACTAGCACCTTAAAGGTCCCTTAAGAAGGTATAAAGTAAGTATACTAACAGAAAGTTTAAGAGCTAAAAGAGAAACGTTAAAAGCTAGTAGATAAGATAAAGGATTTATAAGTCGAAGGTCTTACTGTGACGTTTAAAGATAAAGTAGTAGAAGTTAGGTTAAAACTTTATAATAGAGTTCGCTTTGTTAACTAACTCGAATATTAACTTATTAAAGAAGACCGTTTCGTAAAGGAATAAGCTGGGTTATTATTACTTAAGTTCTAGGAAGAGGTTTAAGAGAAACAATACATACGGAGGCAAGTAGAAGAAGAAATAAAATAAAGCACTACTCCTCCTGTTTTATACTCCACTACTGTAGCACCCGTAGTTAACGTTAACTACCCTAACTATAGGGATATACTGTAGATTAACTGTGTATATAATAACTGCACTTTCAATTAGCATTATAGACTTAAGGCCCTTTATAACCACTTCCCTAACGTATAAAAACGGGACTATACTGTTATAAGAGTAGAGTTAAAACTAGCTTATTACTAAGTTTCCTACTCCCTAACAAGGGAATCTGGTAATAAGTAGAAGGTTACTATAGTTAACTAGGCCCCCGCCACGTGCTAGCAAGGAGGGGTATTTAATAACTGCCTAGTCGTGATATATTTATTACATCTTAGCGGAAAAGCTAAGGAGTGGTAAAAGTAGGAAGACTATTAACGGATCTAAGAGTAAAAAGACATTGTTATAATTTAAGCTTATAAAGTGTACTATTAACTTATTAAGGACTTTAAGAACATTATACTGTTTAAAGTCGATTGGACACTAAGGCGTAAGAACTTAAGAAAAGTTAACCGCTAGGTTTATTAAAGCTGCCTGTTTTTCCAGAAGGAATTAAGAAAAGGCTGTAAGCCCTTTAGAAAGGCCGGAAACTAGTAATTTATTAGTTAGCAAAAACCTTAAGAAGAAGAAGAGGTATTTAAAGGTTAAGTTAGATAAGACCTTAAAGATAAATGGTTATTATAACTTAGATGTTAAAAGAGTATAAGTATTATTCTGTTAGTGTTAACGTAATAGATAGAAAAGGGAGGCTATTTAGGGTAAGAGTAGTGATTAATAGTGGGAGTGCTTCTAACCTAATGCACCCTTTATTAGTTAACTAAAGGAAACTCCCTAACGAAGAGTATAAAGAAGTTATTCTTATCTGGAACGGAGAAGGAGGCTTATATTAGTATAATAACGGTAAGGTTACTTACTATTTATTACTTCTAATTAAAATAGATAAGGACAAATAATAAGTAGACTTTAACGTTATATTAGTAATAAGATATAATATAATCTTAAGTCTACTTTAGCTAGAAAAGTATAACCCTGTAATTAATTAGAGAAGTGGCTACCTTACCTTCAGTAAGTCCCTTAACTGTAATCACCGTTTAAAGAAAGCTAAAAGGGTATTAAACTGCTCTAAAGTCGCATAAAGTACTTAAAAGCACGTTAAACCCTTAGAATTAAATACAGTTTAGGTTAGGTTTACTAAGATAGTTAAAGGACTAGAAGGTCTATTACATTACCTAAATAATAATTTAGAAGGTAGAAAAAAGTAAGAAGCTAATCTACAGATAAGTAAAGAAGTTAACTTATCTAAGGTACCCGTTAAATATAGGAAGTTTACCTTGTTTCGAAAAAAGATACTGTAATTACTGGACTACAGACTATAAGATTACAAAATTAAGCTGAAGCTGGAAGTGAAGCTCTGCAGCTTCTAGCCCTACCACTTGAACCCTTAGCAGGCTAAGGCCTTGCGGGAGTATATCGATAAGAACTTAAAGAATAGGTTTATTGTGGAGTCTTAGTCCCTAATAAGGTACTTAGTATTGTTTATCCCACAGAAGGGAGACAGTAAGTTACGTATAGTTATTAATTACTAAACGTTAAATAAGGATATAATTAAGAATTATTACCTATTACTACTTATTACGGAGATATAAGAGCGGATTACTAAAGCGAATTAGTTCTCTAATCTTAACTTCTTTATAAGATTTAACTACGTTAAAGTAAAGGAGGAAGATAAGTATAAAACAGCTTTTTAAACTTATAACGGGTACTACTAATACTATATTATACCAATAAGATTAACAAACGCCCCCATAACCTTTTAAGGCCTTATTAACAGTGTTTTTTACCCCTTCTTTAACAAGTTTATCTTTATATATTTAAACGACGTTTTAATCTATTCTAAAACTTTAGAAGAACATTAAAAACATATATAATAGGTTTTAATAGCTCTTAAGAAGGCGAAGCTAACAGTAAACTTAGAGAAAAGTTACTTCTACGTTTAGGAACTGAACTATTTAAGGTTTAAAGTAACCCTTAGAAAGTTTAAAATGTAACTAGAGAAGACAGAGGTAATTAGGGATTAGCTTACTCTGAAGAACTAGAAAGAGTTATAAGCCTTTATTAGCTTTACAAACTTCTATCGCTACTTTATTAGGTACTTTACGAAGATTGTAAAACTACTTTACGAACTTATAAGTAAGGGAAAGCCGTTTAAGTAGACCGATAGATAATAAAAAGCGTTTAAGGACTTTAAATATACCTTTATTATAACATTAGTCTTAGCCCTTTCCGATTTCTCTAAGCCTTTCCGAGTTAAAACAGACTCTTCAGAGTTCATAATCGGTAGAGAACTCAGTTAAGTCTAAGACAATGGGAAACGCTACTTAGTTACCTTCTTATCGAAAGGGATTTACAGCTTAGCTTTATAATATCTAATCTACAATAAAGAATTAGTAACGGTTATTTAATACTTTACTAAATAAGCACTGTATTTAAGCGGTATAGAGGAACTAGTCTAGGTCTTCTTAGATTATAATAACTTCTAATACTTCTTAACGAAAGAACTTAACTTACAGTAAGCACAGTAAGTAAAGTTAATAGCCTTATTCCACTTCCAGGTTCACTACGTTAAAGGAAAAGATAATAGGTAAGTTAATACTCTTAATTAGAGATAAGATTATAAAGATACTAATTTAGTCCTAATCCCTATCACTATATTTAATAAAATAAAGAACAGCACATTAAAATATATATTATAAATATCAGATAACTGGACGTTAAAATAAACCATTAACGTCTGCATAAACGTATAAATAAAGTATAATATCTATTAATAATAATAGGACTTTTAGGTAAAAAGGTTAACGGAAGGAACTTGTAAGTATAAGTACCCTTTAGAAGACTTCTTAAAGTACGTGTAAAACTATAGTAAAGAATACCTAAAGTACTTAAACTACGATAAAACTAGTTATTAACTAGAATAGCTGCTAGAAGACGTAAACGGCGCGCTTAAACTAAAAGTAAAGCTTTAATACTAAGAGAAATTATACATTTATAACTTAGATAAGTAAAAGGAGTATGTCTAGCAGGTTTATAAGTCTTAACTTAGAGGATATATAAACTAAGCTAAGACTCTTATATAAGCTTAATAAACGTACGTCTTCTTAAGAACGAAGAAGCTAATTGAGGAAGTGGTTAATAACTGTAATATCTACTACTAAAAGCAGAATCGATACTGTAAGCCTTATAGGCTTCTCAAACCACTCCCTGTACTATAAGCGCTATAAAGTTTAATCTCACTTAACTTTATTATTAAGATCCTAAAATCTAAGGACCTTACTATAGGAGTTACTTATAACTAAATCCTTATAATAATCGACAGATTAACGAAATGGGTTTACTTTCTGCTAACTTTAAAGGACATAACAGCGGAGCAACTTACTTATATCTTTAAGAAAGAGGTAGTTTTACAACACTTCTAGCTAGATAATATCGTCACAGATCGAGATAAGCTAATTATGTCGAAGTTTTAGTAGGGACTGATGTAAAGAATAAGGGTGAAAAGTAAACTGTCGACAGCATTCTACTTATAGACAGATAGTTAAATAAAGTAAGTTAATTAGATACTTATAACGTATCTCTAAGCTTACGTTAACTTTAAGCAAAATAATTAACTTAAGCTATTACTAACAGTACAGATAACTTATAATATAACGTTAATTAAGTTAATAGGTATATTACCGTTCTTCACTAATTACAGCAAGGAGCCTGAGCTCCGTTAAGGCCTACCTACTAGTACCCTTTAAGTTACAGTCTGTGTAAACTAGATATAAGAACTATATAACTACCTGTAAGCTAAACTTAAGTTTATATATAAACAAACGAAGAAGTTTGCTAATAAACACTAAATTAAGTAACTAATACTTAAAAAAGGACTCCATTATAATGGTAAACGAGTTAAGGGACTAACTCTTCAGAAGGGGGACTATATCTACCTTTTTTCACAAAACCTATATTCGAAACGACTTAGTAAGAAGCTTAACTTTAAAAGGTACAGACTGTTCTAAATTAAGAAAAAGGTCGCTACTTCTAATTATAAACTAAACCTACCTATTAATATAAAGGTACAGATTAAAGTTTTTCACATCTTATTTCTAAAACCTGCCTTAAAAGGAGTTCTTTTAAAAAAGAAGATCAAGATTAACGTTAATAAAGATAAGTATAACGTTAAGGAAATTGTAAATTTACGAAGGGGAAAGAACACGTTTAAATATCTCGTTAAATAGTTAAATTACGGCCTTAAGAGCAACTTATAAGAACTAATTAAGAACCTTAAGTACTTAGACTTAATTACAGAGTTCTACCGAAAGAATTTAAACTAACTAAAGCTAACGATAAGAACTAGAAATAAGATAAGATCTAATATTTAAATTACTATACTGAAGAGTAAGATTACTGTAAGACTTAAAGTTTAAAAAGCGGTAAGAAACTCCTTAATAAGTACAGAAGGACATTTATTAAAACCCTTAGTTAGGGTTGTAAGGACCTTAGACCTAATAAGGAAGCTGGTCCTCCTCCAGAGTTCCCAGCATGTTCTGCACGAAAAACAAGTGCTATTAAGAAAAAAAGTTAGTAAAAAGTCGTAAAAACTCTTATAGGAAGATAAGCCCATAACCTCTTACTAAAAAAGGCAGTTACAAACCAAGTTATAAAGTAACCGCTCGTTACAGAAACCCTGACAGAAAGTTCCCTTAGTTAAAAGACTCTACGTTATTAGGAGGAGCGTTTAGCTTAGCCTCCTCACTTTCTTAGAACTCCAGTAGCTCCACTTTATAATTAAACGCTTTTATAACCTGGTCCTTAAAGTAAGACTGCTGTTTATAAAGGTGCGCTAAGTGCGTTAATACCTTTTAAAGCTTAGCAGTAGTTTTATAAAGCTGCTAAGTAGTAAACTTAACTTACGAGTTAAAGTTCTGTTTTTTAATAAGAAGAGCCTTTAATTTCACTTTACTAACATTAAAAGCGTTATACTGGGAAGGCCAGTACCTCTTTAAACAGTAGTTATAACTGTCGGACTGGTTTGAAACCCGACAGACAAGTAAAGGGTCGGTAGATTTGTAAGAAAAACAAAAGGACATTTCGCTACTAAACGTATATATATAAGCTATAAGGTTCAGATAGTGGTTAGTGCTTTTACCCTGTTCCCATTTTAAGACCTGGGAGCTAGACACTTATTATATAGTGAAGTGGTGAAAGGAGAAACTTACCTCTTAAGTTCTTTATAGAAAAAGAACATTAAAAAGGGGGAATTGTGTGACGACCCTGCAAGCTGTTACTTAGGCTAGGGTAGCCTGACGAATCCCCTGCAGAAGGAACAGTGCGGGAAGATAATGTATACCGTCCAGACACACTAAGTTAGGAGTGTAAAGACCTGAAGCCCTTATAACTAATGAGGTGCTGCTTATAGCATGCTGAGTGCTTGCATTGCAAGCAGGAGAAACCTTACGAGTAAAACGCTCGCACGGTGTAAAGTGCTCGTATAATAAGCACTTACGACATTATAAGCAAGGTACGAAATACCTCCCAGTTAGTTAGTATATATAGTTATAGTTATGCCTACAACCACCGTAAGGGACTCTGGTTCCTCACGTTAGTATTCAGTTATTCGTTTATATCTTACTGTTCAGACTTACCTCTATGCATTATAGTGACAGCGACCTACAGTGACGTTAAACCCCCCGTCTAAGAGTGCTAGCTTAACAAGCTGTCTTCGGAACGCCCCTTACCTGTTGGCGTCCTGCCGTACGTTCTGTCTTAACCCGCGCCAGTCCTCTCGAGGCCTGTGTCGGGTGCAGGTTGTAGTATTAATATATTAATAAGAAGGAGGTAATATCTGGGAATTTAATAAATAGCGTTTAAAACTGTAACGCTAATATCGTATTATAACCTACACTTAACACAGGCCTTAAAAGGACTGGTGTGGGTTAAGACAGAACGTATAACAGGATACTAACAGGTAAGGGGTGTTCTGAAGATAGCTTATTAAACTAACACTTTTAAACAGGGGGTTTAATGTTACTGTAGGTCGTTATTATTATAATGTATAAAGGTGAGTCTGAACAGTAGGATATAAATGAATAATTAAATACTAGCGTAAGGAACCAGAGTCCCTTATAGTAGTTATAAGCATAACTATAATTATCTATACTAACTAGCCAGAAGTACCTCGTACCTTGCTTAGTGGTCTGTTACTCAGTGAAGGATTGAGTAACCTGCTACTAAGCACCTTTTGCTCGGAGGTCTCACGGATGCTCAGTAGGTGAGCACTCCTGCTAAGACTGAGCAACTGCTGGTTAGTTGTAAGGGCTTCGGGTCTTTGCACCCCTGGCCCAGTGCGCAGTACCGTGCGTACTGTCTTCCTGCACTGTTCCTTGTGCGGGGGATTCGTCGGGCCGCTCCGGCCCAAGTGACGGCCTGCAGGGTCGTCACA
>Ga0247760_1001372_pt1 | contig 22804 bp, 14 predicted proteins | sample UWRJL171409R4_FD_179936 | JGI IMG/M metagenome (GOLD analysis project Ga0247760, IMG submission 179936) | Plant litter microbial communities from Arlington Agricultural Research Station in Wisconsin, United States - UWRJ-L171-409R-4 | ecosystem: Environmental > Terrestrial > Plant litter >... | reverse complement strand
AGGGGGGGTGTGGTGGAAGTTGGGTTAGAGAGTGGGAAAACGACGGAGTGGGAACTGGTGGGGGATTGCTTTATGCATGGGGCGATGTATGGGGAGAGGTGGGGAGAGGAAGAGTGTGGGGAGGTTGTGGTGATTTGACCGTGACACGGGTACCTACCTACCTACCTAGGTAGTCGGTCGCTAAAAGAAAAGAGCCTCATCCAAAGATAGTTAGCCTAAAATCAGGCTCGCTTTACCTCGGCTCACCTTCTGCTCGCCATCGCTCACCCACGCTAAAATTTGCCAACTTTACTCGAACTCTCAATGGGACTTGTTTTGGGCCTCTCCTTCTAAAAGGGCCTAGATAGGGAACGACCCATTTTTAAACCCTCCCCTTCCCTTCTAAAAAAATAAAAATTACCTCCTATTCCGAACTCTAAAGCAGAGGCCAAAAAGTAGGCCCTAGAGCTGACGTATTCACTCACTGTTTTTGGAATTCCGTTTTTGGAATTCCGTTATTTGTGGTTACTATGCCTTCCATCCATTTCGATATGTCCTACTGCCTACCGCGCGACTGTTCTGCTCTGAACTCGGCCAGATCAATAGTTCAATCCACCTTACCAACCATCGCATTGTTGCTCTTCCTCCACAAGCCTGCAGGACCTTTTCCAGCAACTGCCCCGCTCCCGCGATCTTCTTCTGTTTCTTCCTTTAACTGAGAATTACACAATTGAAGTAGGCTCTTGCTCTGGCTCTGCCCAGTAGATACGCCACCCGGCCGTGACAGCACTGGTAATTGCTGATTTATCTGACAAGAAGTCGCCGTAATTAGCCGAGCCGAGCAAACACAACCCTTACTTCGGGCTACGACAGTCTCTTTTTTTTCTTCATCACTAACTAAGCTTTGGGCCACTTCTAGGCCCTGAACCCAATTCTTAATCATGAAGTCCACTTCAGCTACTGATCCCAATTTTAAGCTATCAAACTTACTTCTAGACTACTGATGCCTATTGTTAGAAGCACTGCACTCTGGATTCTGTGGAATTGAAGGGGTTGTAACTGCGTGATTTTCTTCCTTTTTTCGGCTCTCTGGCTCAGCCAGAGAACCTTCCTTATAGCTGTGAATAGTAGCAAGCCGTGTGGCAAAGCCGCGTGGCTACAATTGCGCGTCTGTGGCAATGGTTACAAATCTATTGTTCTGGTGGTTTCCAGATTCTTCTTTCTGACAGTTCTGGCCTCTAGCCAGAACCCCTTTCTTTCTGACACCTATCCCTAGGTTACTGACTTAGTATGACACATGATGTCCTAGCTTATAATTTGGGATGGTATATAGTATCCCAGCCTAAACTTTAGAATAGCATATAATAAACTCATATTAGTACTTAATGAGGTGTCTTAGGACATACCAGTACATACTCTAGAATAGTATATCACTGTTAAACTGGGTTTTAGGGTTAGGGTTATCGCGTACCCTGTTATGAGGAATCTTCGCAACTGGAAACCGCTTGTTGATTTTTATTTATTTCCTATAGTTGTAACGAGTTGCACGCCCTGTTATATATTATCTCTGGCTTATCTAGAGTAGGGCAGCGCTGGGGTTAAGGCTAGCGTGACGCGGGCAAGCGGTTGATAATATAAACTGCACCGTGTATCTAGATGGTATAAGAGCTGTAAGCTAAATTTATATTGCATTTAAGGTACCTCCTTAGTACTGTTTGTCTTACTACCTAATTATCTGTCCCCTTAACACTATCACTTTCTGCATTTATACTACTATAGAATCCACTATCTTATTAATCTTCGGCTGTAGAATTCAGTCCCATGCAGCTATTATTAACCCCATGAATCCAGGACCTGTTATTAAAAGGTTAGCTTGAATGAACTGCACTATATTTCGCCAGCAGTTCTTAATTGGTGAGAGGTCTGGTAAGCCTAATGTATTGAAATAGTTCTTTAAACTGTGCTCATCCTTTTAACTCTTGCTATATTTGCATTTTGCCCTGTACTATGCCCTAAATCGCCATCTTCTTTAAGTATGAACTTTTAGCCTGTATTAAGCTAAGGTTAAACTACACCTTTAAGGATAACATTACGATATATTTATAAGCTTATCTTGCCGTTTGTGTTGGTTAGGACCTTATAGAAAACGAGTTTGGATTTAAAGTTCTAGCTAACTGCTGCCTAGACGTAGTATCACTTAACTAGTTCGTCGTTATTGTCTTTTCGTTTTGGTTAGTGATAGATACAGCCTGGGTAATATCTTCTACTTAGCTTTCAAATTATTTGAACCTTTCCACTCTACAGGCTAATGGTAAAGTGGCACTTATCTAACTATTAAATATTATACCAGTTGGTAGGCTTTGGACAGTTTAATAATACAGTTTAAGCATCTTTAACCATTCGCTCAGCGTTTGAAAGACATACTTATCCTTTCTTATACGTTATACACTTCTTATAATAAAGCGTTCCTAATGCTCGTTTAACCGTTTAAGCGTTAGACTTCATGCCAGCCTTATTATTAAGTGCTTACTAACTTAGTTGCCGAGCCTTCAACCTATACTTCTACAAAATTTGTTCCATTTCTGGTAGGTCGGTTGGTGTAATGATGGGTTTTCAGCCCCTTGTCTTATGGGCTGGATGTGTCAGAAAGAAGGGGGTTCAGAGGCCCTGGGCATCTAGTTAGCGGAGCTGACTGGATGCTTGGCACTGCCAAAATGCCAGTGAGCCTCAGCTACTGGAGTAACGAAGCCTGAGTCCCACAAAATAGTCTATAAAGAAGCCTCTGGCATCCAGCCAGAGCCAGAGTCAACACAAGCAATACAATCACGCAGTTGTAACCCCTTCAATTCCATAGAATCTATAGTGCAGTGCTTCTAACAGGACGCCTTCGATTAGAGTTGCCCTCCAGAATCGCCTAGCCGCTTCGTTTACATCAAACACTGAACTCTTTAAACAAATCGGCCTTATAATGTGGAACATGGTAGTCGGTTAGATACGCTGCCGTGCCTCGAAGCCGGGCCTTTACTGGTGTTGAGTAGTGTGGTGGCATTAGGTATATCGAATGAAGGCATTTGTTATAGTGGTTTTAGTAGTGGTGTGAGCCGAATGCTATTGAACTGTTTTAAATTTGGTAGTGGCTGTTAGCATCAGGCCACAGCCCACGGACCACTTCGGTTTTGCGGTGCAGTTTATTTGTCAACCGCTTGGCGGGGTTGAGAAAGCTAGGACCACTAGGAGGCCCAATCTCTCTCTCCCTGTAACGATCCACACGCTCCTCCAGGGTGAGGCGTTATGCAGGGATGTGCGGCTGTGCAGGGTGACCACAAGGACAACCCGTTCGTTCTTTGGGGTAGTTGCTAATTGAACTCAACAAGTTGTGACACAGGGATCGCAGCGTTTCGTAGACAAGTGACTTTTCAAGCTCTGAACTGTACTTGAATTGCTCACTGGGATTCCCAATCTATCTAATCTGCAAGTAGCCTGTTGCTCGTCTATATCAACACTCACCACAAATCAAATGATCCAAATCCAAATCAAATATTTGGCTCCAGTGCAGCTAAATAAATAGGGCCTTTTTCTGGCAAAGGAAATCCAAATCTCAGGCACTATTTGCCAAGACAATTTGTCTGGCTTGGCAAATATTCCACCTATTTTTTAGTGTATTCTTAGCTTAGCTAGACAATCTGATTAGGCCCTCGGTACAAAGGTCGCTCCGTTCCGGTAGAAAACTCTACTTTCTGGTTCGTTTGAAGGATAATCCTGCATCATAACGCTTATTAGCCACTAATCAATTAACTTTACCGTTATACTGCCTATTTACCGCTATACCTCCCTTTAATTACGTACTTAACTCGCGTAACTCTAAGAGCGTTATTAGCAATATAAGTACCTTAAGTTTAACATTATCGATAGCTGGAAATAGCCTGTTTTCCGTGTTTTACTAGGAAGGTAGCATTACCGATCAGTTACGCGCTGTTAAAAACGACAGTTCTCTAATCCCTATAAGTATCGTAAAGATAACGAAAATCCGATTCGGGCACAGGCAGTTCGTGCTAAAGAAATAGCTATATTGTAAAAAACTAAGAACTTTATAGATTAGCAGTTACAGTAAGTAGGTTATTAAACTTAAAAGAGATAAGACAGCGCCAATCGGTTTGTTCTAAGTTTGTAAGGTTGTGAAGAATTATAAGTAAATCTTTAACGCAGATACTACTTCTTTTACTAAAAAGCATTTAAATAGTAAGTATTACCTCTTTATGCTTAATGTTAAGTTTTACGCTGTAGAAGTTAAGTAATAATTCCTTAGTTTTACTATAGTAAAGGAGGGTATATAGAAGAAGAGATCTGCAATGCAGATACTAGTCTTTATTATAACTTTTAATGTAATTAAAAATGCTCTACTTAGCTAAATTATTAATGTTAACGTACCTTTTTCCGTAATTAAGTACCTTACCTTCCGTAAGCTTTTATTATTTCTTAATAGCGAGATAACTTTAAGGTTAATATTAAAAGGAAGGTTAATAATCTAGAGATGGATTAACACACGGTATAAGGTAGAGAAAGAGCATCTGATAGAGGAGTTGGTAAAGGTTAGTAGGGGTATTTATATCTCTTTCGACCTTTAGACTTTTATAAACTTAATTGCTATATTAAGGGTTATTACATATTACCTAAATTTTATTAATAAAGATAAAAGGAAATTACTTAAGCTTTTATACGTGTACGGAAGTTATAATAATAAGAATCTTACGCTTTCTATTATAACGATACTTAAGCTGTATAATATTAATTATAAGATTAGATTTTTCTAAGCTGATAACGCTAATTTAAACGATTAATGTATCGTTACTATACTTCACAATCTAATGCTAGAGAAGGATTAAGATACGGCTAAGTAACTTAAGTAAGTGTAATACTTAAAGTATATCTTTAATCTTATTATATAAGTAATTTTTAATAGAAATAATAAGAAATTGATTAAATTGCTAGCTTTTAAGTTAATTAAACAGTTATTAAAAGAAGAAAAAGAAGATTTATTAAAGTAGTAAAGGAAATAAGGCTTAATTAGAAAACTTTATAATGTAATGCATTTTATCTAATATAGCTTATAACAGAGAGATAATTTCCATAATATCGTTAACGGAAAAATCCTCGATCTTAATAACAAGTTCGGCTTTCTACTCCTTAATAGTATACTCGCTTTATTATAACTAAGGCCTAATAATAATACTTAATAGAATTTAATATATTTGATAATTTAAAGGGTGATTTAAATCCGTAATGTAGTTGATTTATACTACACGTGCAGTCTAAGGGAGAAGGATATTAAGAAACGTATCTTATATAACGATATCCTTAATAATAATAACTAAGCTACATTTTCTGCTATTATGGATGTCCTTGAGCTGTTTAAAACAGTAACCTTATACTTTGAAAGCTATAAGATACTGTTCGCTAAGTTTATTTTTACTTACTATTCGCTACAGAACAGCTTAAGGGAGAAGCTAACTAAGTACCGTTATCTTACCTTTATACCCTTTATAAGGCTAGACATTATCGTTAATTTATATCTTCCTTTACCTCCAGTATTAAAGTTAATCTTTTAAAACGTACACTTTTAACACTTAATACAACTGCCTTAACATCTTAATAGTTACGAAGTCGACCTCCCCTCGTAACGGTCCTACTCCACGCGCGTTACGACTCCAGTTACAGATAACAGTAAAGAAGAAAAGGATAATAGTAATAAATTCCTTATATAAAGTATATCTTTAAGCTTAAAGAAGCTTAATAAGTATATTAAGATTATAACGCAGTTACTAACCTACTAATATACCCTTATCCTCTACTTTAAGTATAGAATAAAGTAGTTAAATCGAAACCTTCCACCTTATAAAAAAGTTATAATTAATAACCTGCGTTAACTGTTCTAAAATAAGTACAGGTATTAAGAGGAGGTATAGGTAATGGGACTTACTACTAAGGTATAACTACTCTGTTAATCTACCAACATCGCGCTGTTTAAGATTAACTATTACGATAATCCCAAGCCAGTTAAGGAAGTTAATGAACTTAAGAGATACCTCTTAGAACGTGTAACGATAGTTAAAGACCTTATAACTTAATGGAAAACGTATAAATAACAGTTCCCTTAGTTATTAAGGATAGCCTTAGAGTTTCTATTAATATTAGCGATGTCTAACGAAGTTAAGTAAGTTTTCAGTGCAATTAAGCTTATACTGGGCCTTTAAAGGGTCGTTATAGGGGAGAACACTATAGGAAAGCTTTAATGCCTTAGGTATTGGGGTAGGAATTGAAGCAGTTGGTTTGTTCTGGAACCTAAAGAGACCCTCTTTGGACTTTAGAACCAGTTGTTCCGTTGATTTGTAAGCTCTTGGCAGTCTTGGCAAATTCTTAGCAAATAATTCAACTAAATATTGGATTTAGCTTCACTTAAACAAATGGGGTTTTTTTCTAGCAAATCAAAGCAAATAAGGCCCAGGATTTGGATTATTTGATTTGTGGTGAGCGTTGGTCTATATAGCCACAAGCCCTGGTGTCCCGCCCCCAATATTCCCATCGCCCGGGACGGTGTTTCTTGATTGTGACTAGCTATTCTAGCGATTGGTCCTAACGCCTTCCGCCATGCCCCCATGGGTCAAATCGTGACACCGCGCTAACGCAACCGCCTTTAACTGTTCCTCCTTTTTGTCACGGGCCGGCCCCGGCCTCGTGGCGCACAGACCTCGGGAAGATGGCACTAAGCCGAATCGGGAAGAGGGTCCTTAAAAGGTCTTGGATCTGGAGCCCCATTCCAGATCCTTTCCTTTCCCTCTTCCAAATAAGTGTCGTAGACAACCATTGGCTAACGCACCGTAACACTTTTCTTCTTTACCTAACAAATCCTACAATTGAGCGGTGGTTTACTTGAGCCTTGCCTCAAGTGCTACTGCCCAGCCGTGACAATAGTAGTTTTGCGGAATTCGCCGCCCACCGAATGAGCTCCCACTAGCGTGCGAGTCTCTGACTTCAGCCAGGAGGGTATAAAGGTGGTAGAAATGATACTATTCACACCTATAACTGCGAATTGTACTGTGAAGGCCTATGCATGAACAGTGGGTTCACCCACTGTTCTAGTTGTGAATTCAGTGTGAAATTACTCGTTTTCGCTCGTATGCCGACACCAACATACTTAGGAACAAATCCGTACTTCGCGGACGTCACCGCGCTCACCGAGAGCCCCACTCTGTCAGTATGAAGAGGGATGAGAACAAGTTACTGGAACATCTAACCACGACACTGCAAGCCTTACAGGAGGCGAGCCGTTAAGCATCGCCATCTCTTTTTATAGCAACGAGCACTCGGGCATGGTATTCGGTGCAGAACGCTTGGAGTATCACGGCCCGAGCAAGCACTAGGTCAACCGTTGTTGTATTGCGATGGCCAAACCTATGATGTGGGCGGCTGGCGGGGAGCTAAGGCCCCGAGGGATCGCGCTAGGCGCACTGACCTCCTCGCTAGGTCACGTGACTCAACCCAACCCTGATATCAGGCAAAGCCTGTGACATGGGAGGTCCACCAAGCACTTCCTACCAAGCGGGGACAGGTCACCTACAGGAAGAGTAGTGTAGATACCGTTATTGTGGCTACGATGGAAGTTATGAATTTTGGCTCCTCATGCTAGCAACCTATTGTTCTTTGCGCCCTACTGTACAGTAACTATTCCTGTCTACTAGTGACAACACAACGGCCTGCTTGGAACAACACTGATAAGAGTTGTGCTCGCCTTCATTCAGTCTTCTAATCCCCTCTGTCTGTCCTGCGACCTGTTTAGTACATGCACCCCGGTGTCCCTGAGCTCAGGCCGTAACACTCGCTACCATAATGTATCTAATAATACACGCTTAAGTGTCTTTAGGGGGTCACGGAGCCAGTATGCTATCTTTAGAGTCAGGATAAAGATCTCCGCCGGTATTCCACCTGGTGGGACTGGTGCCAGGAAAGCGCCATGGCACACGGCCACAAAAAGGGCAGAGGCTTGAGCAAGAGATTGTACGGCGGGGGTCGGTTCCCGCCTCAAAACACGCCGGAGGGCATTCTTCGCCTGTCGGAGGTATCGAATGTGGAGAGGCCCATCCATCGGTAGTGGCCGCGCGGGGGCAGCGACGACATACTCTTCTGGTGCGTCGAAAATCGCGATTGCTTCTCTACCGTGGCTCGTCTCGGGTAGGGCCTCCGTACCCTGTTGAACATGGAGACCACCCGTCGGTTCCATCAGTAGTGGTAGAGAGACGCAAACGAGGAAAGTATTTGCTTGTGGGGATATCAATAAGTGACGGGATGTAATTCAGGTGCTATTAACTCAGGGCTGCGGTGTAAGAGCACGCTTCGCAGACGCCCTGCGACAGATAAGCGGGCGAGGGGCTTAAAGTATATACGTCAGGGACTAGTCCGCGCTTTAACTGAGCTCTCGTTGACAAGGTGCCGGAGATAGGCATTGCTCGGCTCGGCCCCCCAGCCAATAAGAAGCCCTATTACAACTAGGGCAACCCATCACGATCGAAACGAGAAATGCTATAGTATTATTGGGCGAAGCAAATAGGTCAATTGGTCGTAGGTTAAAATGGCTAGCTAAATCATAAGGCACAGCCATCAGCCCGAGCCAATAAGAAGCCCCATTGCAACCAGGGCAACCCATCACGATCGAAATGAGGGATGCTATAGTATTATTGGACAAAGCGAATACGTCAATTGGTCGCAGGTTGAAATGGCTAACCAGTGTAATGTGGTAAATCACAGGGCACAGCCATCAGCTCGAGCTAATAAGAAGCCGCATCGCGGCCGAGGCAGCCCATCACAGGGAGGCATGCTACCCCGTTACCTACAGTTCTGGCTGCCTGGCTTCATCTGACCCTCAATTTTCTCGCTGCTTATCTAGATTTCATGCTACTCCCTCTTCCAAGCACCGGTAACGACAACCCTCACGGCGAAAGCTTCCAAGGGAGCCCGAGATCAATGCCGCAACATGCCTCGGCGCCGGAGCGCCCCGCCGTACCACTAGGTCCTAAGCCACAAACAGAGCAGGCCTACTGGTCATTCATCAAATCCACCCAAGAGAGGTCATACCCGGAGTTTGTTCGTCATTTATCGGCACAAGCAGAAAACGACGCAGAGAAGGGCAGGATGGCTGTTGTCGAATTCCGAGATGGGTCTAGCCCCACCGTTCGAAGGCATATCTCACCTGAAACCCTAAGATACTTCCTTGATGGAGATATCACCAACGTGGGGTCTACAGTTCAGCGAGTATTTCTCCTCGAGGGCCTCCCGAGGAGGTTCATAGAGATCCTCGGGTCTAGGCTGCGGGTACCTCCAGGATTCTTTGCGGCAAACTGGGTTAATAGCGAGTATGTGGGCAGTCTTTTGAACAGGACGCCCCGGAATTACGACTGCCGGGACCGGTTTGTCCTGAAGATGCCTCGACTTCACCAGGTAAAAATTCGAAGGGAAAACGGAGACAAGCCGGAGCCGTTCTACTACATGGACACGTCCATCCGTCGCCGGATCTCTAGCAAAACTGTGTTTGGTGATTTCGACGGCCCGTTATCGAGCTCGGAGAGGGTCTCGTTCTGGCGGACCAGCCAAGGAGAGTCGTGGGATGGTAGGCTATGCACTCGACCTTCCGAGACTCTAAAGTAACACTGAGCTGATAATCCTGAAACTAGTCGTACTCTTGGTCGACCCCCCGCTCGGAAGCGAGGTACGCCAGCAAGATTCGGAGATGCCCCGAACCGTCATTAGGGGTGCCACCATTACGATAGGCAGCGCTATCAACCCGAATGCGCAACAACAGGGAACGTGGTATACGCCTCTCACAGTTCCATCTGCAAAGTCTACGGATTGGCCTGTCACCGAAGTAGTTCCGATGATGAGATCCATGTTTGATGATCTCTGCGACCTTTATCCTCTGATGCAACGGCAGTCCACCACGGATGCGCTTGATTGCGTGAATATCTGCCGGGAAATGGTCCTTTCGGCGTGGACTGCGTACCTCCGCATTGTGGAAGCCCAGATCATCGAGGAGGAGTTTCGGAAAAGTGTTGGTCGATCGGCAAACAGAGCGAACGATATTGCGACATGGTTAAGTCAGTCCTGGACACAGCCTTGGCAGCAGCGGGAATTTGGTCGGCTCACCTACGCGCGGCTAACCTTAGAAAAGAATGATGAGGACCTCCGCATCAACATGGACGCACTAGGGGTCGGCACCCAAAACCAGACGGTCGAAGACTGGGAGGCAGATGCATGGCGACACCTAAGAGACACGCTCCGGAGCAATATGAGGAGACTTGACATCCTCTGGCAGGCGTATACGCAAGTCATTTCGGTACGAGAGAGCATTTCATCAAACAAACAGAGCCGACAGGTAGAATATCTTACCTCCCTTGCCACATTGTTTATCCCGGCTTCACTTATAGCTGCAATTTTCTCTATGGGTGGGGATTTTGCGGTTGGCGCAAGCCATTTCTGGGTTTACTGGGCTGTCTCAGCCCCCATCGTAGCTCTATGCTTCATCCTGCTCTTTACGAGGCTTGGTGGGTCGGCTTTGCGAAGTGCGCAGGCGGAGGAATCACTTGCTTGAGTGTTGGGCGTGCGGGGCGCTAACTAGAGCTCGGAAGATATATAGATAGAAGAAAAAGCACAACTACCTATACGACAACAGTTTCAGCGTTATGATCTTAGTAGTTACACCATAGACTAATGCCCCTAGTAACTAATAGTGACTGCTGAATTCCTTGTGCTACAAGCTTGTTTTATAAGCCTTATAAACTACAGAAGTCGATTTCAAAAGTTTTGCCGCCCCGTTTATAGCATATATTAGAGGCCCGTGCGCCCATTACCCCGCACATTATCTTAACCATCTCGACCTCTTCATCTTATCAATAAAAATGCCTTAATTTTCATCTTTCCAGCTATTATGGCTTAAAATACTGATATCGCAACACGCACGCTTATTGTAACCTTGAAAAGCCCTCTTATAGGGATAAAGACAGCCGATATTGTGAAAAAAGTAAGATGTTCCGCTTGTCAGATCCAGCGGATATACACCTGGGTAATTTCACGTGGATTTAATCCGAATGAAACTCCATTAATTCTAAAAGATAAATAGCTTTAAGATGCTCCTCGTTCTGGTCAGCCTATCAAATAAACTCCTAAAACTACTAAAGCTATAATTATTAAGGTATAACGTGATCGATACGGCTGAGAAAGATCCTATACTGATCTTACTAGCGAGCTTAGTTGGATAAGAGTGGATATCTCGTTGATAACAATCTAGTAGATATTGAAACGGAATAGTTATCGAAAGATGAAACTAACAAGGAAGCCTAGATTAACGAAAGTGATAAGGGCTAAAAGACTTTAATAATGTTTAGCGTATTAAGATTAGATGTTTAAAGATTAAAAAAGAGTTATTTAGACAGATAAAATATCAGTTATTCTTAATTTTCAGCATAATAGTCATTAAGTTTAGAGGAAAGTTGATGAAATAGTAGTAAAGAGTGATATTTATAAGTAGTAAAAAGTTTATTTTAAGTTTATATTCTGGGGGAGTTTTTCTTACGATATAAATGGACTATATTACTGTTAAGAATTAGAAATGGCGAAGGAGAAAGAAATTATAAAGGAAGAGATTAACAAATGAATAAAGAGTTAGAACCATTAATGAAAAAATGGTGGGAGCTTTAAAATAGTTTAAATTAACTTTCTCTTTAAAATTTGCTTAAAAGGAAATTATAATAAAAATAGAATAAAGAAATAAGAAAACTTTCTCAAGATAATGGTAAGAGGGGGGTTAACTGGTATCGATACTAGAAAACGATCCTTTTTCCTAAACTCTTTCCGTTTACAAAAAAGTGTGAGGAAAAACAGTTAAGGACTCTTATTTAGAAAGATAACGTACTAGCTTATACTTATCATTACTAATAGGTAATATACGATCTTTATAAGATTCGACAGTTAATTTAGTGTGCTAACTTTCTAGATCTTAATATGATTAAGTTATGTTAGTGGTGGATGAAAAGAAGGATGATAAAGAAAGGAGCTCTGAAAAATAGAAAAGATGCAGTCCGAGCTTGGGAAAAGGATTGGAATGATCTGGAACAGACGTAAATTCAGGCCTGGATTAAGTGTATTATAGTACATATTCAAGAGGTTATCAAGCTTAAAGAGGGAAATGAATATAAAGAGGAGCGGGGGAAGGATAAGCAGTTATAAGCATGTATCTAATAAACGGGGCGATAAAACTTTTGAAATCGACTTCCGTATAAAGTCTGCCTAACGCTTTATAAAGTAACCTTTTCCTTACTATAGACTTTATTTAAAGAGGTTGGCCGTTACGTACCGTTATTCTTCCACTCTCCAGTTCTATTTACTGCGCTCTCTAATGCCCCCTTTGATAACACAGTTAGTCCGTATTAATAAACGTTATATCTACGGTAGGTTTTTTATTAGAGAACTGAGATCTGACTTGGGTATATTGGAGTTACGCTCTGAGAACTAATCGCAGGTTTAGTGGGTCTGTTAACGATGGTTGCTGGGTAAAGAAAATAGTAGACTTGGCGTGGACTTGTCAGAAGCGCTGCACTCTGGATTCGGTGAATTTGATGAGGGTTGCAACTGCGTGATTGTATTGCTTGTCCGTGGCTCTCTGGCTTCGCCAGAGAGCCTACTATTATAGATGTGAATGGCGGCAAAATGGTGTGGCAATTGTGGCCCACACCAGCTGAACTGACTGGGTCAGTTCAGCTCCCCTGAGTTCCTTTCAGCTCGGATCCCCACACCTCTATGGTGTTCTGGCCTCTGGCCAGAACCCCTTTCTTTCTGACAGGACTAGTGTCCCAAAATTGGATTATGGTAACTATAGCCGGGCTGAACATCGCTTCCCTAAACTCACCTCGGCTCAGGGAGGTGCTTGCTACGCCTCACCCTCGGCCCAAGCTCTACGACTAATCCGGACTTGGTCGGAAAATGTTGTGGGAGGTGACTAAAGAGGTAGTCACGACTATCTTGGATTATCAGGATTCAACACCTCGTTCAGTCCCATCAACAAAATTATCATGCGACAAAGCTTGCGTCTTCCATCCCGTCCGCATTTAGTTAGCACTCTGATCCTGAGAGTGCGGCTTCAGGCGGAGTCCCGCCGTGGAATGTCTGGCACCCAAAAACCGCGGTGGCTCATTTCTGAAGGAACTCGTAAATTCCAAGGGAAATAAACTGGGGCGATGGACAAAGGGATTAGCTATGTTAGTTGTAGAGCGGCAGGGACAAGTCCGTGCATACCTACATAAGACAGAGAAGAGAATATGACAACTAACTTGCAGTTGGATTGAAGAGCATTGCAGTCCTCAGGACCGTGCACATATCCGATAAAACAAACAATTCGATGCGTCCATAACCTCAGTTGTCGACTACCGCATCATGCACCTCGATGCCACGTCATGTCCCGAGGGGCCTAGCTGAAACGAGAAACGCACAGCGGTGCGTTTCTTGTCGAGTGCGCAAGGACGTTGAAATCTGAGCCGGTCAATTGAAGCATGTTGCCGCGAGGAAGTCTCCACAAGAAAAACCTCCACCAAGCAAAAAGGGGCTTGTCAACAAAGAGTTGGCTCCCTAATCACCACGCTTGATTCCAACACGTTTGAAATATTGGGGGCCAATTACGGATGAAGCGGCTTTGCTATCATGGGCTAGTTGACTTCCCGAAAATATTCTGCATTGTTTGATAATTTAAGTTCTCCAGGGGGTTGGACCTGGTCTGCCGAAATGTTTATAATGCCATGTTAGATCATAATCCTAACCCCTGCGATGGTCACGGCCCAACACTAGCTTTCTTGTCAATCCCAGCTTTTAACTCACAGTTTACTTCAAATACACTGCACACATCATGAATCACCAAGATTACAAATCCAAAACCGTCCTTGTCACTCTTCCCTCGCCACTGGCATGGTTGCCGCCATGTTCAGAGGAGTTTGCGGTAGATTATGCCAGTGGGTTCCCCGAGATCGAGCGCACCGCTAGGAGAGCGTTCAGGAGACGGCATGGTTGGCTCTTCTAGATGGCAAGCACCGTTCTGGCTTGCATGACCCTAAGAACATTGCAAACTGCTGTTATGTGTAACGAAGTAGGGAGCATCGCAACTCACTCTGCCCATTTGAGGATGAAACTAACGTTGATAGCTGGATGTGGAGGCGCAGTCGACATCTGAGACGTTTGTGGTGGTTATGGCCTATAGGTACGATAAGAGGGTCACATGCGCCTGGTTGACTGCTGCCGTTGCGATATCGTTGGCGTTTGGCATTGCTGTTGGAGTTGTCTCGGAAGATGTGGGGCTCAGGTAGACCTGGGTACTGGGATGCTTGCCTTCATCACCGTCATTCACAAGATCTTGGTGTGCATTGTGGAGTGCCAAGACGATAAAGTATGTAGAGCTACATCTTGAAACATTAGGGGAGCAAACTGGTAGATCTGAGAGTGGCACTTCATATAGCAATTAAAACTCCGCCTCAAACCCCACCTCATTCTCCCCTTCAAAAAACCCTGAAATTTCGGCTCCAAAGAGAATGTCATCCAAATTCCCAGGCTCCTCGTAGCTGGGAAAGTCATCCCCGTCATCTTCACGACAATCGGCTGTCCTATTGCTCGCCAGGCGACAACTGTCCTCCTCCCCTAGTCCTATCGACGTGTTCGAAGAGGGAAATGAAGATTCTAATAAAGCAGCCTCACTCTTTGCAGCACCTGCCCGGCCTGATCCTGATGCTTCCGACTGACTAGCGCTTTGAAATTGATCCAACAATAGCGCAACCGTATCTTCAAAGACAGCGTGTGAGAATTGCTGGATGGCCGATACGTGTTGCCTCAAGTGATCTGGCAGCTGCCCCTCGGCTCTCGAATCATAAATGGGTCTCCAGCTTTGCGAAATGAAGTTACGGAGCGTGGCCAGCCCATTGCAGAGGAGAACCTCGACAAACGCGCTGGAAGGCAGGGGATTTCCAGGGAAGAGAACCCTGAAAATCACGAACCAATGCCCTACTCTGCTTCTCCTGGGATCAGCGCGCTTTTTGATCTTAACCTTCTGCTCTGGTGTGATCCCATCCCACGATGGTCTATCTCTCAAATGACAGCTTTGGTTTCGCAAGTGAGCATCCCGATCACGCTCGACTGGAAACTGGTCGAAGCAGATGGGGATGTCGTGACACCTCCAGAGATGGAGTTTAAGCTTAGATATTTCCTTCAGTACCTTGGACTGACAGTTCTTGTGAGTGAGAGGTCTCCATTTGTAGTATGGGCATGCCATTAGCGGTCCATTATCGTCGTTGCCGTCGTTGTCGTGACGCCCAGACGACATATCCTTCTCCCCATCCCCATCTTCCCCTTTGTCATTAGTATCGGGAAACTTTCTCTTCCGAGATTCCCCGGTGGGCTGACCGCCGGTAGAACCCCGACTGACGTTCCCGAGTAGGCTGTGTGAGTCGATGTTCACGCGTTGTCTTTCGTTACGCCGCCGACAGGAAGTTGTTTGAAATACTGTTCAGCCATGAACTCAACAAATAGGGCCTTTTGACTGGGCGAAAATAAGTCCTCAAGCTCATCGTCATTTGATGAAGAATCGGAAGTGGAGAAAACGGTGTGGGACGCGTTTTCAAGTGTCTGTAAACTTCTCGAAGATGACATTGTATCTGGATCGTCGTCCATCGTTATCGGCGACTGGTGGTTGACGAATAACTCCGGGACACTTTTGCGTTGCAAAAAGCCCACGGGAGTAAGACAATGCGACCAAGTTCTGCCTACTTTTGTATGGTGTCGAACTGCAGCGGCAGTTCTTGGCGCTCAGGCGCGCAGGCGCCTTACCGCTCCAGGCTTGCCTGGAGCGCAGGGGCCTTGGATCATGTGCTCTCCCCACACACAGGGAGCTTCCATTTGTATATAAATGGGGAGTGCTTCGCACTCCCCTTTTCTACCAAATCAAGTCACTTTGCAACTGCACTTCCGCTGCTCCTGAGCCCCTCGTTCCTCAGCCAAAACGTTCCACATATGGCTTGTCAGATTTTCTTCACACTTGCGGTGTGCAGATACCCGGTTCTCAAAATTCACGTCCTAGGTGCAAACCTCGTCAGCAGAGGGCCTGGATACAAGCTCTAGAAGCCTCTTCCTACCTTGGAATGTGTGCTGTGCCCGTTCTTGAGCGCACCTCTAGTCCCTGTCTGCGAGCTGGTGTCATACGACACGTCCACGCCACGGAGAACGTGAATGTCCCGCCAATCCTCGTGCTCTGTGAAGCGAACGCTTCCCGACTCCACGGTGATGTAAAGAGTTCTCTAGTCCCAGCGCTTCCACTGATTCCAATCTCGACAGTGAATTGTTCCGAGTTGGTCAGTCTCGACCCGGGCGTAGACACCCTCACGTAGCTCTGCAAGAGGTATCGTAATGAGAGCCGTGTGGTCAATCCTCCGTCGGCAGAACAGCACACCGTTTCCCCGATACATTGGCACTGCAATGCGTAAACCGCGGTTGGTGAGCCAGTACGGAACCGAATCATTGCTCCCAATCATGTTGACAGGTACAATATCGCCAGACAGCAAGAAGGGGGCAGGACTGCTGGCAAAGTCGGTAGCTTTTCCCTTCTACCGAATTAGGAAATGGTAATCTCGAGGCTAGGTTGGACCACCCAGTCATGCTTTTTCTCCGGAACCCCACTCCAGGACCCTCTCACAGCCACGCCCAACACATGGCCGCATTCGAGTCGTATGTATACCCGGTCATTGTACTTGGGAGCTGATGAGTCGGATGAGCGGGACACGAAGCAATGCATCCGCCGGACGCCCGGCGATACGCACGCAGAAGACCCAATCCCACTGTCAGTAGCGATTCCGTCTGTATCCCTTTTTGCTGGCAAACAACCTTCAGGTCTAAAAGACTGATGCGTGTCAGCTCAGCGGAGGCGTCTTGGAGGCTCACAGTCGTAAGTTTTACGACAGTGAGCTTGGTTCCGATAGTTGACCATGATAGAATCCCGTCAGGGCCCCCTCTAGACACATGGCGGCGGAGCACATGGGAGTAGCCTGGTCATCGTTTCGACGTGGTAGAAAAAATACCAGTCCAATTCAGTACCTGCTGGGAGCGGATTACCTGAAACATAGCGCCAATTCTTTCGACGCTGCGCCAGGTCATCGGTCGCGGTTTCTCGGTCGTTCTGTAAAGACAAGTACACCTGATGAGGTACGAGACGGGACAGAGTGCCCTCGCTCATGCTCAGGCATAGCAGGTCTTCATCTCGAGACCGCCATGCCACGAACGGACGCGAGCTCTGCCGTAGCGACTCCATTTGGTTCTTGGCTGGGGCTTCATCGCCTTCAGTATGATCGATTGTCAAGTCGATGTCGGCTTTGAGGGCAATCCTAATCATGCAAACCGACCGTTGTCGCTCCATCATTTGGTCACAGAGATGTAACTCGCCTGTTGAGAAGGTCCATGCGAAGAGCTGGTGTGGAAATGCGCTAGGGCCAACAGTAGGTTTAGGTTCACCGGTCGTGACTGAGTTGTATGGCGTCTTCACTGGTGTTCGATCAGGCGAGAACAGCAGTGTGGCAAGAGTGCCCCGATTCGTGACGACCGGGGCGGGTACCGCAGCTGCTACTCCATGTTTTGCACCAACCCAAGCTTGTTCCGCTCGACCGGGAAAACAAAGGGATGCAAGTTTGTTAAATCGGGGGTCGAATCGAGTGTTGCTTCGGCGAGACGGGGATCAGAGAAGGCCGAGGGATTGGGTGCGAGCACGCCCCTCTGCCAACCTCGATATGGGCTCTGGCTTGGAAGGGACCACGCCAACAAGGATAGGTCCTCAGATCGTTTCAGGATTTCTTCCTGCAACCGGAAAAATGAGTAGCTGCCCTCGCCGTATAAGAGTGGCATGTGGGCATTAAAGATACCCAGCAAACAATAGGCCGTGTCCTCTTCTCGCGTTGTCACGCGCTGGCTCGCCCATGACATCTTTTCGGCGGCCGGATAGGTTGACAGCGGGTCCCCTGCTAAAGCGGCGCGCGGGATATCTGTCTTTACGGAGAGTAATACCTCGAGGCCAGCTTTGGTTCCGAGGTTCTCCCACTCAGCCGAGAAGAATTCAACGTCGTGAAGTGCCAAGAGCTCCTGCAGAGTCCAGCCGCGTTAGAACCAGCGGCTGCAGCCGATCAGATGACGCACGTAGAGCATGCTAGGACCCTCCATGTAGAAATCATACAGCATCACACGCATAATGCCCGCGACGTCGGCGAGGTAGACGTAGCCGATGGCGGCGTCACGGTACCATGCGAACATGGAATTGATGGCCTCGGAGAGCTCGGTGCTGGATGTCTTGTCGATGCAGCATGTGTCGACCCAGATCCAGTCGTAGCCATTGGCGATTGCTACGTCGGCGCATCCTCGAATCTTGCGGAATCCCTCAAGCTCGCACGCCCTCTCGGGCCATTGTATGTCCTGGAACGAGACCTCTTGGTCGCCCCATGTGTGCGACAGGATGGCATACGGTGGCGGTTTGACGAGAAACTCCCTCAGAGTAGGCTTTTTGGCCTCAATGAGTCGCATTATGTCGGCTTTGGCGGGCGAGAAAGACCGAATGGAATTGGGCATAAATCCCGTCGCCAAATGCCACTTTGGCGAGTTTGTCGCAGCGCAGCTGTATGCCAAGCACTGGTGTACCATCACCGTTATCACGTGACATACTTGCCATTAGACACCTGCCGGTGCTTTTCGAAATGGCGACACGATAATGATCTCGGGTTTCCGAATGGCCATTTGCAAGCTGATCTTTCAGTCGAGCCACTTCCGGACGAGACTCAGCCCTCGCGTCTGGCTATCCTGGTCCGGGGGAAGCGATCGGGGAAAGCGATCGGCGAGCGACTGGGAACCGAAAAGACGTGATGACCGCGGTCAGCGCACACATCGTTCGACATGAATTTGAACCATTCGAAGGGCTCCAGCTTTGAGCGTCTGCTCTTTGCTTTGAGATTGCCGATGGTTTGCCATTGTGGGCACGCAGAGGTGGTTGACGGGTGGGGTTGAAGCCAGCGATCAATCATCCTCACGTTCCAACTCGAAAACGTTTAGCCCTGTGGGGCCTAATTTCCATACGCGGGGTGGCGGGGGAGCTGCAGCTGGCGGGTTAGGCCTCACGCGGTGAAAGAAATGGGACCATCTTTTTTTGTCCATAACCCTCACAAAAAAGATGGACCCATTTCTTTCACCGCGTGGGCCTCCAACTGACGATCCAACACCACACTAATGTGCTGTTGCCTTGAAGAACACGCAAAAGGTGTCAAACCACTCCCTAGCTCCAACTTCATCAGGTGATCTCAACCGCCCCAAGTTCGAATCATGCTCCCAGGGGAGATGCCGATCGTCGTTTGTTGCGGCACCCAATCGGTAGGTGCCGGGTCAATGATGAAACAGGAAGGCACGTTTTGTGGTTGGGATCGACGTGCTGAATTGCGTGAGCACCAACATCCGCCCACTTTGAGTGTGACGGGACAGCATATCGCCACGAGGGTATGAAGTGCATCCGATCTATTTTTGACGATCAGGCTGGGGACCGGCTGGCATTCACAATGGCACGGAGCTGGCGGCGCTCCGCTGCTCCGGACTTTCGGGTCCGGCCACCAAGTGGGTTCCCCGCTTTCCTGCGGGCGGGGTCCACCACGAGAAGTACGGGGTAGCCGAACAGGATTCAGTTCTTATCTGATCAACAAACTGCTATCTTTCCCTCGATCAATCGTAAATCGGATCCTCAAGGCCAAGCTTAGGAAAGGCACACATCATACGTACTCGGGAGTCATGCGCAGTCAGTTGAGACAACGAATTCTCCGATACGGGTTTGCATTGACTAATAATTACCGACAGGATCGCGGCGACTTCCTTCGTCGCCACTCGCACGAGGAAACAGAACCAAGTGCTGGAAGCACAATGTCAGCTCGCGTGGCTCGCTGGATTTTTCGCAGTGAGATTTGACCCGGGTGAACAAATCTTTGCTGGTCTCGTCAATTCCTTGTGTTAACTGGAAGAAGCGTAGTGTGCGGGAGCTAGGCCAGCTCTAGTGTTCCAGAATCGCGCGTCGGGGTGCACTTTGGGGTGCCATCCCGAGTTTCGGTCAACAACCTTATTGGTCTTCCCAGCAAGGTGCTGACTCGTCGGCGCCCAATAGTTCGGACGTATATGCCAGCCCATTGCTGATAGATTGGCTGACCGTGGACGTCCCGGTACACACGGCAGATTCACGACTCATGACCGTCCAAGCGTTAGGGGTTGGCTGGAAAGTCGGGTTGGCCTTTCGCAGCTCGCCGGTTAAAAATGACGGTGTACGGTTAAAAACGACAATGTAGCGTTGCTGTTTAAGGCTGGTCGATCGTGGGGGACGACGCAGAGCCGTGAGAGGCCGGCGACGCAGAAGATGGTGTGCAGCCGGATTTAATTGGGGCGCGCATGAAGGTGGCAGGGGCTGCAGCAGTCCAGACTGCGACACAGGAAACAACCTACCCCTTCGGTTATGGCTGCCGGCGTCGAGCGCAGCGAGCGTGGCCAATCTGCCATACGAAACCGCTAGTCTGCGCGCTCAGACGTTGTTGCATTTTTAATTCAAGCAAAACTGCAACGCACTAGCTCTTCAGCACATCAGCCGGCACTCACTCCACAGAGCGGCCGGAATGCGCCTGGGAACTGCTTGGAGCTGCTGGTAACCACCCCGATTATAAGATGGCAGACACACCCAGGCGCCGGCCGCGGACGGTGCCGCATTCCCCACAACCGTCTCTACGACCCACCCGCTCGCCCTCTCGACTTTGATAGTCGAAAGCTTGGTACGACCCCGCGGAAGCATCGGTAGCATTGGTAGCATCGGTAGCATCGGTAGCAATGGGATTCACGGCCGTCGCACGCCAGCTGGTTGGCGGGGGAGTCACGGGCGGCACCCTCACGACAGCACCACTGCCAGGATTCTCGTCGTCGCCACAGTCAGAAGTGGCATCCACCCCGCCGCTGCCGGGACTGCCGCAGGGCGTTTCGCCATTAACACCGGCCCAGCTCGCCCTCCTCCCACACGACAACGCCGGCCCGCACCTGGTCCGGACCATCTGGGTCCTCATCGGCATATCGCTGCTCTTCCTTCTCCTCCGGCTGTACGCCAAGTTCTTCCGCCACCGCGGCCTCTGGTGGGACGACCACATCCTCATCGGCGCCTGGCTGTGCATCGCGACCGAGTCTGCTCTGCTTACCTACGCAACCACACTTGGATACGGGAAACACATCTACGATGTCCCGTTCGACATCCCCACCATCGAAAAGACCATCCTTGCTATCAGCATCGGCGGGACGCTATCCATCACGGCTGCCATCTGGTCCAAGACGAGCTTTGCCCTGACCTTGTTGCGTCTCACCGACGGCTGGATCAAGAAGTTTATCTGGTTTTGCATCATCACGACCAACATCGGCATGGGGCTGAGCGCACTATTTGTTTGGATCCAGTGCAAGCCGATCCAAAAGGCGTGGCATCCTTTCATGGAGGGCACGTGCTGGCCGCCCGAGGTCATTGTGAAATACAACATCTTTTCAGCGGGTGAGTGTTGTCCACAGCAGTTGCCCAGAAAAGCGGGATCACACCAGTCCAATGGCTAACCCGTGTCCAATAGCATACTCGGCGGTCATGGATCTGACACTCGCCCTCCTCCCCTGGAAGCTGATCTGGGGCCTCCAGATGAAGCGCAAGGAGAAGATCGGCGTGGCCGTAGCCATGAGCTGCGGTGTCTTTGCCGGCATCACAGCCATCATTAAGACAACGCACATTCCCAAAATGCTGTCCCAAGATTCCGGTGAGTTCCCCTTCCAATAAGCTCACCCCTGACTACCATCACTAACACAGCCCCAGCCGACGGTGTAATCCTCTTCATCTGGGGCAACGCCGAGTCCTGCGTAACCATCATCGCCGCGAGCATCCCCATCCTGCGCGTCTTCGCGCGCGAGATCAAGACCTCGACCAAGCGGTACTACGCCACGAACGGAGGAGACTATGGTCAGGGGACGAGACGCACCCGCAACAATACGGTGTTGGTCACAGCCAGTCGATCGCAAATCTCGCGCGAGAAGTCAGACGAGTGGAGCGACGATAAGAGCATTTTGGACAAGCAGGCTAGTCCAGGGAGGATTGTACGGAAGGATGAGATTGCGGTGGAGTATCGGACTCGGAAGTCGGGAGAGGATAAGGAGTATGAGCTGCAGCATATGCCATGACCCCGGGGCATCTGGGGAGTAATACTGGTAGGATAGAGGGCGGTGATATTTTTAGCGTGGCGTACTTGTAACAACATTGTTTTATCCAGTATTAAGCGACTTGATCGATACCACCCACCCACCACGATCTCAGATCTGACCAGACCCCTGCTCGCATCCCCCAGACATGTGAATATCTCTCGAGGCCACCCCATTCCCTGTCTTTCCGCCATCTTTCAAGAGATTCTCCATTTGCTCAAGTCAGATCAAATCAAATACAGCCACTCCCACCCCAGCCCCATTCCCTCCCCAGCACACAAATAAACCTCTCTCGACAGAACACCCACCCCAACCCTCTCAACAACTCCCCCACCCAGCCTTTTCACAAGCAACACATAATGCCACTCTTTTCCTTTCTCAAACCAATTCTTATGTTTGACCCCGCCTTTCCCCTCCTCCTTACCCCCTTCCTCGCCGTCTTCATCTCCCCCTTTTGCCTCTCCATCCCACTTGCCCACCCCCT
>Ga0247760_1001371_pt1 | contig 22807 bp, 14 predicted proteins | sample UWRJL171409R4_FD_179936 | JGI IMG/M metagenome (GOLD analysis project Ga0247760, IMG submission 179936) | Plant litter microbial communities from Arlington Agricultural Research Station in Wisconsin, United States - UWRJ-L171-409R-4 | ecosystem: Environmental > Terrestrial > Plant litter >... | reverse complement strand
GGATAGCCCCCTCGTACGAAAGGAGCTGGGTATATTAACCTCTGGTTTACCTGTTGTTTATGTGAGTGATCCATGTGAGTGATCCATGTGATCAATGTTATTTTCACTCAAGTAAAAAATAGCATAGGCACGGCAGGAACGCTATGTTAGTTAAAGATAAGTGCTGAAAGCATCTAGGTACGAAACTTACCTTAAGATATTCTAAAACAAACGTAGTAGAACACTACGATTTTGTATTTAATAAAAACATAAAGTAAATATACTGAATTTTTTTTATTAACTAAATTTTAAACTATTATAAGTTTAAGGTTTATACGTACAATTAATAGGCTTTAGCTCAAAGAATTTTAATTTTTTTAGGTATAAAGTACTAATTTTAAATATAACTAAATAATTTACTATCGAAAATCCATTATTAACCAAAAATAAAATAAATATAATTTTACCTTAAAAATAGTGGAATACATTACCATGAAAAAATCTAACTATATCCCTAATTTTATACTCTTAATGTAAAAAAAGCATTATAGTTATATTGATTAGCCTGGTTAGCATAAAAGTAATGTAGCTGTTTTGTAACCAGCTGAAGCAAGTGCAATACTTGCACCGGGCTTGTAATATGTTTAGGCCTTATAGTCAAGTGGTTAAGACATAATGTTTTCATCATTACATGCGTGGGTTCGAGTCCCACTGAGGCTAAATCTTTTTTTACTTTATAAGTATTTTAACCTTAGTTATCCTTTTTTTTAGTAATACAAATAAATAATAAACTATAGTAAGGACTATTTTATAGTTATTACATTATTATAGTTATGCGGATTAGTGTAATAGTAACATAATTGGCTCATGCCCAATTGATAGAGGTGCAAATCCTTTGTCCGCATACTATTGTTATATATTAAAGGTTATAGCTTAATTGGTAAAGCAAGCTGCTCATGACAGCTGAGATGAGTGTTCAAATCACTCTGGCCTTAGGTAATTAGGTAAGAAAAGCTTGTCTATAATGGATATAAATAACAATAAATATAGTAACAAGTATAAATACCATAAAAATGTAATAATATTGATAGATACTATATTTTTATTAAATCCGAGTGCTGGAATTGGTAGACAGGACGAACTTAAGCTTCGTTGATTAATGTCATAGAGGTTCAAGTCCTCTTTCGGATAATGTATTTAAATTGTGTAGAACTAAAATATTAATGCAGATATAGTATATTTATATTAGGATGTTTTTATTTCTTATATTCTTTCTTAGGTTACATATAGTTTTTCTTTATTTGTGTTTGGTTATTATCTGTATTATATTATTTTTTATAATACTTTATATATCTTTTTTTAATTTATAATTATTATATTTTACTTTAAGTTATTAATATAATTTATTAATATAATTTATTTAAATAACTTTACATAATTAAGGGGACATAGTTTAATTGGTAAAACTGCGATTTTGCATATCGTTATTTCAGGATCGAGTCCTGATGTCTCCATGTTTTATTATAACAAGCTTAGCTAGTTTTACTTGGCTAGTGTATACTTATAAATGCTGTTTGTAAATATAAAGTATAATATTAGATAGCATGATTATAATTATGGTTAATGTTATCTATGAATAAGTTCGAGAAGCTCAATGGTTGAGCGGGGTCTTGAAGCGACCTAGGCTGTAAGTTCAAATCTTATCTCGAGCAATTGCTTTAAATTCTAAAGGTAGTGATGGAATTGGTAGACATGAATAGTTTAGGACTATTTGATTTTTTATTTTATCCGTTCAAGTCGGATGTACCTTATAATATACTTATTAATATCATAGTAAGATATGTTTTTTAATAGCAATATGTTGTAGACTAATAGGTAAGTCATAAATTTTTGGTATTTATTATTGAGTGTTCGAATCACTCCAACATAAAGTTTTATTGTTTACTTTTGTTATTTTATTTATCTGTTGTAAGATAGGCATAAAGTTAATGATTAAACTGGGGGGGGTTAGATTAATACTTAGATTATATTATCTTAAATTAGGTTAGATTTAATCCCTATTTTTTTTTTTATTATGTATTTAGATAAAGGTTTAGATATAAGCAGGCATAGTTTACGGTTTAAGGTAGATATAGTTCAATGGTAGAACGATTGTATGTGGCACAATATGTTCCCTGTTCAAATCAGGGTATCCACCCTTTAATTATATAATATTTAAATTATATGTTTAAACTAAATAATTTAAATAAAAATAACCAGTGTAATATCTAGCCTTATATATTACTCTAAGGCAAAGTTTAGCCCAAACCTTGTATTACATAGTATATATTTATAAATGTATACTAGCCAGTTATAGCTCTAACATATATTTAAAAAGGGTTCTATTCAAAATTAAGCCAGGATAGTTTAATTGGTTAAAACATTAATTTCATGCATTAATAATGAGAATTCGAGTTTCTCTCCCGGCTAGCTTTTTTATTTTTGCTTTTTATGCTTTTTTTAATGTTAAATTACGCATTGTAATAGTATAAACTGAATCTAAAAACATAATATATAGTTATATATTTTATATATTCCATTATGCACTAGTGTATAGGGATGTTATATGTATAATATGTAGCAATTTTTGTTAAAAGAGGGCCTGTATAGACTTTTACAAATTTTGTTTTTGTAAATATAATAAAAACTCTTATTAGCTTAATGGTAAAGCAGGATACTTCTAATATCTAGATTCAAGTTCAAGTCTTGAATAAGAATAAGGATATCTTTATTTCTAAAATATTCTTTGTTTTCTTTAATATAGAATAGCTTAAAGGTAGAGCAATTGTTTTACGTTTTACATACACAGTAGATCAGGTGTTCAATACACTTTTCTACTTAATTACTTTATTTTCAATTCTCTTTTTACTATTGTCTAATTTTTTTTTGAGCAGGTACGAGAAATCTCTGCTATTTAGCCGGTTAACTATAACTGTGCTAATCTATTGTTTATTTTTATATGCCTTGGTTTTACCTCTCTATACAGGTAATAGTTTGTGGACTGGTTTGTACCTTACAGAGGGTATTACTACAATATCTCAAACACTTATTATATTATTATTTACCTTTTACCTTCTAAATGGTAGGCTAAAGCTAAATTATTTTATTAGCCCTTACTCGTTTATAACTAAGTTTGTTACACAGGAGTTTATTTTTTATACTAGTTTAATTATAATTAAAATGGTCGAGCTATTTAAAGTAAAGTATCCTCTTTTAAATTCTGTTTTTCATTTGCTAGAAAATAAAGATAATCATAAAGTAAAAGCAGCTGCTTTTACTGTTCCTAGTTATAATTATGATAAGCAAGGCTTATATCTTTTAGCATATATAATTTTTACTATTTTCATTGTTCCCTTATTTTATTTTAACTTATATATTTTATCACTAGTGCATGAGGGGACCCTTATATACGAGGATATTACGGTAGCCCACACTAGGGATATTTATTTATCTGTATCGTTAATAGCTGTATTTTTATCTTGTTCAGGGTTTTATATATTTTTTATTGTAGGATTAAATTTATTTTATAGGTATAATAATAAAATATGAATAACATTAAGCAAGAAGTTTGTGGAGTTATACTTATATAGTAGAAAAATTGCTCCATTATTTATGACTAAGTTTATTTTTTTTATATGTATATTATTCTTAATGTATATGGGAATTAATATATTAATAATTAATATACTAATATATTACTTAGGCCTAAGCACAAATAGTTTATTATTATATGTGTATATGCGCTTAAATTTGTTACCTTTTATGATATATTTTAATAATATTATGATTAGTAATTTTTTAAATTATTTTAGTAGTCATAAAACTGACATAAACTATAGTATTTTTAATAGATATATGCTTAACTCTATAACCTTGTCAAGATTATTTCTTATAGGTTTTATTAGTATATTTTCTTTTTTACATATAAACATAGATGATTTAAATTTAAAAATGAATAACCCTAATTCAGGGGGAAATTACGGACCTCCGGAAAACCCAGGTTTTCCGGAAAACTCTAGGTCTGGAGGAAATCCTGGATCTGGCGGAAACCCTGGGCCTAAGGGAAATCCAGGTACTGGGGTGTATTTAGGTGAAAACTCTCATTCTGGAGAGAATACTGACCCTATTTGAAACACAATTAAGGCTAAAATAGCGGGAAGGTCGGATAATATCGTTCACCGTGAGAAATCTATTTATTCTACGCTTAATAATAATAATGATTTAACTCGAGATGAAATTGTTTTGTTAGCTAACAAAATTAGAGATCATGGTTTGGAAAATAGTAGACCTTTTACTATATTAGAATGAAAAAAAGGAGAATATAAGGGTTTATTTAGAGCTGTCCAGTTACTAAAAGATGCACAACAGCCTACTACTACAAATACAATGCCTGTAAAACCTACAGGGGAGTTTAAAAGATTCTTAGATCTTTTAAATTAGTTCTATCATTTAATAATTATATCTTTTTATTTTTTTTATGTTTATGTTTTTTTATTTTTTTTATTTTTTTTCTATAAAAATAAAAAACATAAACATATTACTTTATTTTCAATTCTCTTTTTACTATTGTCTAATTCTTTAACTAGTAGACGGGATAAGTCCTTACTATATAGCCGATTAACTATAACTATTTTAATTTATTGTTTCTTTTTAGGTGTATTAGGTTTATACCTAGTTCCATTATACAGGGGTATTGGTTTATTGGGAGGTTTGTTTCATACAACAAGTACTACTCAAGTATTTCAAATATTTATATTTTTTATAAGTTCTACTATTATACTATTAACATCCTTTTACCCTAGAAAAGTATGGGTTCCCCTTTACTCATCTATAAGTAAAATTTTTTCCCATAAATTTACATTTTACTCTAGCAAAATAATAAATAAAATGGCTGAACAGTTTAAAATAATAGAATATCCACTAATTATTCTATTTGTTATATGTGGTGCAGTGTTCTTAGTGTCTACCAGTGATTTGGTTTCTATATTTTTATCTATAGAATTACAAAGTTATGGTTTATATATACTTAGTACACTTTACCGTAACTCTGAACAAGCTACTTCAGGGGGTCTTACTTATTTTTTACTTGGTGGTTTAAGTTCTTGTTTTATATTATTAGGTACAAGTTTGTTATACACTAACTCAGGTTCTACTAGTTTAGATGGAATATATGTTATAACCAGTATAAGTGATTTAGTTAATGAATCACCTGGGGATACAGCCTCGGTATATACAGCTTATTATATTAATTTTGCTTTTCTTATATTGAGTATAGGTTTCTTATTTAAAAGTAGTGCGGCACCTTTTCACTTTTGATCTCCGGATGTTTATGATGCTATACCTACTATTGTCACTACATTTGTGGCTATTGTAGCTAAGATTTCTATATTTATTTTCTTATTAGAATTAGTACACTATACCAGTAATTCACTTTTTTCTTTTCAGTATAGTTGAACATCAAGCTTATTAATTAGTTCATTACTTTCTTTAATTATAGGTTCAGTAGTAGGATTAACTCAAGTTAGAATAAAAAGGTTGTTTGCTTATAGTACTATATCTCACGTAGGGTTTATATTATTAGCATTAAGTATTAATAGTATTGAATCTATACAGGCCTTTATTTTTTACTTGATGCAGTATTCTCTTAGTAATTTAAATGCATTTGTAATCTTAATTAGTATAGGTTATTCTCTGTATTACTATATTAATTCTACTGATGAATATAAAGAATTAGAGGATAAAAATAATTCACCTATACAGTTAATTAGCCAAATAAAAGGTTACTTTGACATTAATCCATATTTAGCTTTAAGTTTAAGTATTACCATATTTTCTTTTGCAGGTATACCACCTTTATTAGGATTTTTTGCTAAACAAATGGTTTTAAGTGCAGCATTAGATAGTGGTTATATTTTTATTACTTTAATTGCTATATTAACTAGCGTAATAAGTGCTGTATACTATTTAAATATTATAAAACAAATTTTCTTTGATAAGTCGGAGTATATAGTAAACCCTGAAGTTAAAAATATATCTATAGAAGGTAGTATAGTTAAAGCTAACTGGCTAAAAACTCTACCATTAATGACTAAGGATTTTAAATTAAATAATAATTTAACTGAAGTAGAACAAGTAAAAGTTAATTTTAATATTAATAGTATTGTGTTATCTAGTTCTTTAACTTTAACTATATCTATTTTAACATTAACAATCATATTGTTTATATTTGTCCCACAAGAATGATTAAATTTAGCTAATATATTAGCATTAATTTTATTCAATACTTAAATGACAAGCACTACTTTCTTTTTTTTTTTTATACCGCTATTAGCTATTATATTATTGGCCGTTAATTTAATTTTTGCCCCACATAATCCTTATCAAGAAAAAGATAGTACGTTCGAATGTGGTTTTCATTCATTCTTAGGTCAAAATAGAACACAATTTAGTATTTCTTTTTTTATATTTGGATTATTATTTTTACTCTTTGATTTAGAAATATTATTAGTATACCCTTACGTTGTTAGTGCATATACAAACGATGTATACGGTTTAATTGTAATGTTAATCTTTTTCTTAGCTTTAACACTAGGTTTTTCTTTCGAATTAGGTAAAAATGCTTTAAAAATTGATAGTAGACAAACTAAAATTTTTAATAACAAAAATAATAGTTTAGCTATAAGTCATGGTTTATAATTTCTGGTTTATAATTTCTGCTTTAGAATTTCTACTTTATAGTTTCTCATATATTAACTATAAATTGCTCTATACTATTAATTTAGCTGTGGTTATATTCTCGTAGTAATATATTGGTAAAGGATAAATGTATTTACCTGTGTTTCTATTTAATTAGAAAAGATATACTATAGTAATAGACTTATTATAGTATAATAGCGTTTCCTATAGTTATCCGAGCTAAATTAATAAAAATAAAATTTTATATAACACTATACTAGATTTATAATATAAAATTTATTTTTTAATATTTCTATGTATAAGGTTAACAGTAGGAAGATTTATATTAATAATTCTAAATGTTGAACTTATTAAGCTTAAATATAGTTAACTTATGTGACACACCGAGACCTTGAGGTCTGTATTTTCAGGATAGTGCTACACCACAAATGGAAGGGTTAGTGGAATTACATGATAATATTATGTTCTATTTAGTTATAATTTTATTTGCAGTAGGTTGAGTAATGATAACTATAGTTAGAAATTATATAAACACTAAATCACCTATTTCACATAAATATTTAAATCACGGAACATTAATAGAATTAATTTGAACAATTACACCCGCTTTAATATTATTATTAATAGCTTTTCCTTCCTTTAAATTATTATATTTAATGGATGAAGTTAGCGATCCTGCTATGTCTGTATTAGCAGAAGGTCACCAATGGTATTGAAGTTATCAATATCCAGACTTTTTAAACACAGATGAAGAATTCATAGAATATGATTCTTATCTAGTGCCAGAGTCTGATTTAGAAAATGGAGCTCTAAGAATGTTAGAAGTGGATAATAGAGTTATCCTACCTGAATTAACACACGTAAGGTTTATCATTACAGCAGCAGATGTTATACATTCTTATGCTTGTCCAGCTTTAGGTATTAAATGTGATGCATATCCTGGTAGATTAAATCAAGTATCTGTACTTATAAATAGAGAAGGTACATTCTATGGTCAATGTTCAGAAATTTGTGGAATATTACATAGTAGTATGCCTATTGTAATTGAGTCAGTAAGTATTGAAAAGTTCCTTACTTGACTTTATGAACAATAATGTGGTTAAGGTAATTCAATATTTTATACAAACTAACTTAAAATATCCTGTTTTTTACCTGACATGGAACCTGTTGAATATGGTTGAAACAATGCTTAATAGTAATTATAAGTTAGCTTATAAGTCCCATGCTACATAACAAGTAAAAAAAAAAAATAAATAATTTGTTTAAACAAACATATAAAAAAAAATTCCTGATGCTATTAATATTTATAAAAAAAACCCCACAATAATAATAATAAAAAATGAGAATTTTTAAAAGTCATCCTTTATTAAGATTAATTAATTCATATTTAATTGATTCCCCACAACCTTCAAACATTAGCTATTTATGAAATTTTGGTTCATTATTAGGTCTTTGTTTAGTTATACAAATAATCACAGGTGTAACATTAGCTATGCACTATAACCCTAGCGTTTTAGAAGCCTTTAATTCAGTAGAACACATTATGCGAGATGTAAATAACGGATGGTTAATACGATATTTACATAGTAATACTGCTTCAGCTTTTTTCTTTATCGTTTATCTACACATAGGTAAAGGTTTATACTATGGATCTTATAGAGCTCCTAGAACTTTAGTTTGAACAATTGGTACTGTTATTTTTCTTTTAATGATAATTACAGGTTTCCTGGGTTATGTTTTACCTTATGGACAAATGAGTTTATGAGGTGCCACAGTTATTACTAATCTTATGAGTGCTATACCTTGAATAGGGCAAGATATTGTTGAATTTCTTTGAGGTGGTTTTTCTGTTAATAATGCGACTTTAAACAGATTTTTTGCTTTACATTTTGTATTACCTTTTGTATTAGCTGCATTAGTAATAATGCACTTAATAGCTCTACACGAAAGTGCCGGGTCAGGTAATCCCTTAGGTGTTTCAGGTAATTATGATAGATTACCTTTTGCTCCTTTTTTCTTATTTAAAGATTTAATAACTATATTTATATTTATTATTGTGTTAAGTTTATTTGTATTTTTTATGCCTAATGTACTAGGAGATAGTGATAACTATGTTATGGCTAACCCTATGCAAACTCCACCAGCTATAGTACCTGAGTGGTATCTATTACCTTTCTATGCTATATTAAGAAGTATACCTAATAAATTATTAGGTGTTATTGCTATGTTAACTTCTATTTTAATGTTATTAGCTATGCCTTTTACTGACTTAAGTAGAAGTAGAGGTATACAATTTAGACCTCTAAGTAAGATAGCTTTCTATGTATTTTTAGGTAATTTCTTAATATTAATGCAATTAGGAGCTAAACACGTGGAGTCTCCTTTTATAGAATTTGGGCAAATAAGTACTGTGATTTATTTTGCACATTTCTTAATTATAGTACCTTTAATAAGTCTATTTGAAAATAGTTTAGTTGAACTATTTATTAATATTAAATCTAAATTAAATATAGACGGAACGAAAAATGTTTAAGAGTTTAAAGATGGTTAAGGTTTAAGTTAATACCTACGTATATCCTACTTCTAAATATTTATATATTTAAAGTTTTATGCTAAATGTTTTTCTTTAAACTAAAATCCTATACTATAGTAATACACTTATTGTAGTATAATAGCGTTTCCTTGTGTTATACGTTATATAATTAAAAATAATATTAAATATACTTAAATTAAACTTTAGCTTAAGAGTTAAATTTATAATAAAGTTTAATTTAATCACTATCTTTAATCTAAAATTAAAATAAAAAAAAAAATTATATTTAAATTCTGTAATATTGTTGCTTATATAGCTTAAGCTTATTAGTTTTTGTAAACTAAATCTGTAAATATTTCTTAATAAAATGTTTTTAATTTAAAACTTAATTTAGATAATGAAAAAAAAATGTTGTATTTAATTTCCTTGATATCTGTACTAGAAGTTGTTTTAGTTGTTGTTCCTGTTTTATTAACTGTAGCCTATGTAACTGTCGCCGAAAGAAAAACAATGGCTAGTATGCAAAGAAGATTAGGTCCTAATATAGTAGGATATTACGGTCTTTTACAAGCTTTTGCTGACGCCTTGAAATTGTTATTAAAAGAATATGTTTCACCCACACAGGCTAATTTAGCTTTATTCTTTTTAGGACCCATTATAACTTTAATATTTTCATTATTAGGTTATCTAGTTATACCGTATGGACCTGGGTTATCTTTAAATGACTTTAGTTTAGGTATACTTTATATGTTAGCTGTATCTTCTTTAGCTACATATGGTATATTATTAGCTGGTTGAAGTGCTAACAGTAAATATGCTTTCCTAGGTTCCTTAAGAAGTACGGCACAATTAATAAGTTACGAATTAATTTTAAGTTCTGCTATATTACTTGTTATAATGTTAACTGGTAGTTTAAATCTTACGGTTATAATAGAAGGTCAAAGAGCTATATGGTTTATAGTACCTTTGTTACCAGTCTTTATTATATTTTTCATAGGGTCTATAGCGGAAACTAATAGAGCTCCTTTTGATTTAGCCGAAGCTGAATCGGAGCTTGTTAGTGGTTTTATGACAGAACACGCGGCTGTTATATTTGTGTTTTTTTTCTTAGCAGAGTATGGTAGTATAGTATTAATTTGTGTACTGACAAGTGTATTGTTTTTAGGTGGTTATTTATATGATTATCTACCTTCACTATATCATTTAATACAATACTATGATTTTGATTATTACCTTGAGTATTTAGATAGTGAAAGTATATTAACAGATCCATTAATAGAAGGATTAGTATATGGTTTAACTTTGGGTATAAAATCATGTGTTATGATATTTGTATTTATATGGGCTAGAGCATCTTTCCCTCGAATTCGTTTTGACCAATTGATGTCTTTTTGTTGAACTGTTTTATTACCTTTAGTTATTGCGTTTGTTATATTAGTACCCTGTGTATTATATAGTTTCGAAATTATACCAACTAATATATACTTATTATAAAGTATATATATAATATTTACTGTATAAATAATTATTAAAAATATTTAAAGTTTAAACATTAAAATATATTATATTATATTGTTTAAACCATATTTAATGAAATTATTTTTTTAGTCTTTATCCTTTATTTAATAGTATATAAGGTAAATAAGTACAATATCTTTACTATGAGTAATAATTTATCTATGTTAAATTTTTTTCTGATACTATAAAGAGACTATAAAAAAGGTTAATATAGAGTAGTATTAATAGTATTGTTCTATATTAAAAGATATGGCAGATGATTCTGCATATTTATTTAAGGCAAGCCGTGGTAAGTTTGTATTGCTATGATTAAATATGAGGTTAGACTCCTCAATATCTATTTATCACTATAAATATAGTGCTAAGTAAAGGCTAAATAAACGAGTAAATAACTATATAAAAATAAATATATATATTGTTTAGTATTATATATTTATACTTATATTACCCGGATTCGAACAAAGAAAATCTCTGACCCAAACAGAGCGCCCAACCATTAGGCTTTAACCTCTTTAATTAATATAAAATTAAACATAATTTATATTAATTATACTTGTTTAGAAATATTATAAGTAATATACGATTAATAATTACTATGTAGCACCTAAGAGTAGCGTCCGCTTATTTAATTTAATTCTAAGGTTATTAGTATAAATTTCTTTCTTTTAAACATTAGTTTATTAATTTATATATTAACAGGGCGTCTTTTGTTTAGACTAAAAACAATATGTAATTTATAAACCTTAAAACAAAAAACTATTTATTTTTATCTCTTTTTATCTAATTAAATTTTAATGATGTAGTTACTACCCGCTTAATGTATAATAAATTTAAATTACCAACCTGCACTTAGTTTTATAATAAAGGACTAATAAAGACAGCGTAGGGTTTTTAGTATTTGTACGATCCTAATACCCTAAATAACTCTAGCCATTTAGAATTAACTAGTGAGGAATCTACAGAACCTTATCAGCCCAAGTTAACTAAAGCTAATGCCCAAATATCTTTATGAATTGAAAGATGATTTTGGTCTTCCAATGCTAAAGACATTGGAACACTATACTTAATATTTGCCTTATTTTCTGGATTATTAGGTACTGCTTTTTCTGTTTTAATAAGATTAGAATTAAGTGGACCTGGTGTTCAATATATAGCGGATAACCAATTATATAATAGCATTATTACTGCTCACGCTATATTAATGATTTTCTTTATGGTTATGCCTGCTTTAATAGGAGGATTTGGTAATTTCTTATTACCACTTTTAGTGGGAGGTCCTGATATGGCTTTTCCTAGATTAAATAACATAAGTTTCTGATTATTACCACCTAGTTTAATTTTATTTTTATTTGCTAGTGGTATTGAAAATGGAGCTGGTACTGGTTGAACTCTTTATCCTCCTTTAAGTGGAGTACAAAGTCACAGTGGACCAAGTGTAGATCTAGCCATATTTGCTTTACATTTATCTGGTATAAGTAGTTTATTAGGTGCAGTAAACTTTATAACTACTATACTTAATATGAGAAGCCCAGGTATAAGATTACATAAATTAGCTTTATTTGGGTGAGCTGTAGTTGTTACAGCTGTGTTATTATTATTATCTTTACCTGTATTAGCCGGTGCAATCACTATGGTACTTACAGATAGAAATTTTAATACATCATTCTTTGAAGCCGCAGGAGGTGGTGACCCTATTTTATACCAACATCTTTTTTGGTTCTTTGGTCACCCAGAGGTTTATATATTAATAATACCTGGTTTCGGTATAATAAGTACTACAATCTCGGCTAGCTCTAACAAGAGTGTGTTTGGATATTTAGGTATGGTATATGCCATGATGTCTATTGGTGTATTAGGTTTTGTTGTTTGAAGTCATCACATGTACACAGTTGGATTAGATGTTGATACAAGAGCATATTTCACAGCCGCTACTTTAATAATTGCTGTACCTACTGGTATTAAGATATTTTCTTGATTAGCTACATGTTATGGTGGATCTTTAGTATTAACTGCTTCAATGTTGTTTGCTTTAGGTTTCGTATTTATGTTCACAATAGGAGGATTATCTGGTGTTGTTTTAGCTAACGCATCTCTGGATATAGCTTTCCACGATACTTATTATGTAGTAGCACATTTCCATTACGTACTTAGTATGGGTGCTGTCTTTGCATTATACAGTGCATGGTACTTTTGAATACCTAAAATACTAGGTCTAGAATATAACAAAATGTCAGGTAAAGTGCACTTCTGAATATTATTCATAGGTGTAAATGTAACATTCTTCCCTCAACATTTCCTTGGTTTACAAGGTATGCCTAGAAGAATTAGTGATTATCCTGATGCATTTGCTGGTTGAAATATCATAAGTAGTTATGGTAGTTTAATTAGTGTAGTTGCTACATGATTATTTTTAGACTTAGTTTATAAACAATTAGTGCAAGGTAAAGCTGCTAGCAGATATCCTTGATTAACTTTACAGTTTTATACTGATATTTTCCAAGGTTTATTAAATAGAAGCTCTAACTCTTTAGAGTGAGCTTTAAGTAGTCCACCTAAACCTCACGCATTCGTTAGTTTACCTTTACAAAGTTAGTTTTACTTTGTCTGGTAGACGTAGATTGTATATCAGTTAGAAGCTTTAGACAAAGTAGAAGATACTATAGTATTATAAGGTAAAATAAAAAATATAATAATAGAATTAATGCATTATGCACTACGCTTCCTATTTTTAACAATGTAGGCGTAAATATTTAAAGGATTATACGTATTTATTTTTTAGTATAGCTATTAATAGGATTAATATTTTTCTAAATGATTAATCTAAGTATTTTGTATTTAAGGCATTTTTCTTTATATAATTTCTATTTTATTCTATAATTATTTATATAATATCTAGCTACTTTTTTATTTTTTTAGTTATAAAAAAATAAAAAATAAATAATTAATATGTATGAGTATTTTTTTATATTAGATTATTCTAAGATATAAGATATTTATGTATATTAAGGGATATGGCAGATGGTTCTGCGTTTTGATTGCAGATCAAAGATTTTAGGTTCAATTCCTGAATATCTCTACTAGCACCAAGTTAACAAGGTGCTAAGTACCTATAAATAAGCACTAATATATATGGTTCAACTTACCAGCTATTTTAGTTCTATATATAGTGCTAAGTTGAGTTTAATTGCATAAGAGGTTTCTCTTAATTTTTTTCCTACTTATCTTGTTAAATATTTTATTATTACGGCTTTACTTTTGCTCTTCTATTGTACTATTATTAATTCCATATTTAAACAAAACAAATAAATAAATGAATCTATCTATTATACTTTTTTTAATAGGAATATTAGGTTTTGTTCTAAATAGAAAAAACATAATATTGATGCTTATTTCTATAGAAATAATGCTATTAGCAATTACCTTCTTAATATTGGTAAGTTCACTTAGCTTTGATGATATATTAGGCCAAACTTTTGCTATATACATTATAGCAATAGCTGGTGCAGAATCGGCCATTGGTTTGGCTATTCTAGTTGCTTTTTACAGATTAAGAGGAAGTATTGCCATAGAATATAAATAATGTATCTAGCCATAATTACTTTACCTATTTTAGGATCATTATTTTCCGGTTTATTTGGTAGAAAAATAGGTGTTAGCGGAGCTCATTTAATAACATGTGCATGTATAATTGTAACAACTTTATTGGCAATGGTAGCCTTTATTGAAGTAGGTTTAAATAACATACCTGTTACTATAAATCTTTTTAGATGAATAGATAGTGAATCACTTAATGTATCATGGGGTTTTCATTTTGATAGTTTAACTGTATCTATGTTAATACCTGTTTTAATAGTTAGTTCTTTAGTACATATATACTCTATAGGATATATGAGTCACGATCCTCATAATCAAAGATTTTTTAGTTATTTAAGTTTATTCACTTTTATGATGATTATACTTGTAACAGCTAATAATTTTTTATTAATGTTTGTCGGTTGAGAAGGTGTGGGAGTTTGTTCGTACTTACTAATAAGTTTCTGATTTACTAGAATAGCTGCAAATCAAAGTTCTATGTCTGCTTTCTTAACTAACAGAGTGGGTGATTGTTTTTTTACAATAGGTATGTTTACTATTTTATGATCGTTTGGTAACATCGAATATAGTACAGTATTTTCATTAGCACCTTTTGTTAATTTAGATATTATTACAATTATTGGTATATGTTTATTTATAGGAGCTATGGCTAAAAGTTCACAAGTGGGATTACACGTTTGATTACCAATGGCTATGGAGGGTCCTACGCCTGTTAGTGCTTTAATACACGCAGCTACTATGGTAACTGCCGGAGTATATTTATTAATGCGTGCAAGTCCTCTATTAGAATACAGTTCGACTGTCTTAATGTTATGTTTATGGTTAGGTGCAATAACTACCGTATTTAGTAGTCTTATTGGTCTATTTCAACAAGATATTAAAAAAGTTATTGCCTACTCCACTATGAGCCAATTAGGGATGATGGTTATAGCAGTAGGTTTATCTTCATATAATGTAGCTTTATTTCACTTAGTAAATCATGCCTTTTATAAAGCATTATTATTCTTAGGTGCAGGAGCTGTAATACATGCGGTGGCTGATAACCAAGATTTTAGAAAATATGGGGGATTAAGACCTTTCTTACCTTTAACTTATTCTGTAATGTTAATAGCAAGTTTAAGTTTAGTTGCTTTCCCTTTTATGACAGGATTTTATAGTAAAGATTTTATTTTAGAGTCAGCATATGGTCAGTTCTATTTTAGTGGTACAGTTGTTTATTATATAGCTACAATAGGTGCAATGTTTACTACTTTATATTCTGTAAAAGTTTTATACTTAACTTTTTTGACTAACCCTAATGGGCCATTAGTTAATTATAAACCTCTACTTACCAATAAAATAGCTCATGAAGGTAATATATTTATGAGTTTACCTTTAATTATATTAGCAGTTTTCTCCATATTTTTTGGGTATATAACTAAAGATATTTTTATAGGACTAGGTTCAGGTTTTTATGCAGATAATAGTTTATTTATTCACCCTACACATGAAATAATGTTAGATACAGAGTTTGCTGTGCCTACTATATTTAAGCTATTACCTCTAATATTTACTGTTAGTTTAAGCGTATTAGCTATTATTCTTTCTGAATTTTTACCTAAATTACTTATTAATTTTAAATTTTCTAGGTTAGGTTATAATATATTTGGATTTTTTAATCAACGTTTCTATATTGAACTTTTCTATAATAAATATATTACAGGTATTATTTTAAATATGGGTGGTCAAACAACCAAGGTAATAGATAAAGGAAGTGTTGAATTATTAGGTCCTTATGGCTTAGAAAAAGGTTTAATTAATTTAAGTAGAAATATTGCTAGTTTAGATACTGGTGTTATTACTAGTTACGCTTTATATATTTTAATAGGGTTTATTTTTTATTTTTTAATACCTTATTTAGCTATATTTGACAATAGTTTATTTTTATTAATTATTTTATCACTTTTTAGTGTGATAAGTTCTGATAAAGGTAGTATTAGCCATGCATAAGTCTTACTTATAGTCATTAAAATATTAAAAGGGTTTAAAGTGTGAAAAATTATGGTTTAAACCTTAATAGTATATATATTTAATGTAAATAAAGATTTAAATTTTAGCTTAAAAACTTATACTGTAGTAATATACTTATTATAGTATAATAACGTACCTACAATTATCTGTATCTGTATCTGAGCTACACTTAAGGGAAGTTTAAGGGAAGTTTAAGGGAAGTTTAAGGGAAGTTTAAGGGAAGTTTAAGGGAAGTTTAAGGGAAGTTTAAGGGAAGTTTAAGGGAAGTTTAAGGGAAGTTTAAGGGAAGTTTAAGGGAATACTATACTTAGCGTAAGTATATTAGAGATTGTTTTTAATTTATAAATATATATTTAAATGGTACTTTAGAATTATATACAATGTAAATTAAAAGTTGTCGTAGAAGGTTCTACGGTTTATATTTGCAAGTATATGTTATCTTGCTTATCATAAACATATGGTTCAAATCCTTAACAATTTTATTAGTACTATTCCAATAGTGCTAAAGCATACTCTATTATATTGGATTTAACACTGTATACTGTTGTACTAACGGCTTAATCATTAGAAAGTATAAATAATATCATACTTTTTACTAAATAGATTAAAGCTTAATAAATATCGCTAATAAATTAACCATATCTTACAGCTAAAGTAATAGAAAACCACCTATTTTTATATAAGCACACAAGGCTGCTTCCTTATTTATCACAAATATTTATAATTATAATTAAAAAATGATACAAGCAGCTAAAATAATAGGTACAGGATTAGCCACTACAGGTTTAATTGGAGCCGGAGTAGGTATTGGGGTAGTTTTTGGTGCATTGATAATCGGAGTAAGTAGAAACCCTAGCATTAGAGGTCAACTATTTTCATACGCAATATTAGGTTTCGCCTTTGCAGAGGCTACCGGTCTGTTTGCTTTAATGATGGCTTTTTTATTATTATACGTAGCTTAATACTATTTGATACAAATAAATAGTTTATTTAATAAAGTAATGCCTATTAAATATGTTCCGCTTGTTACATATAGTATGCATTTTAATAAGTAAATTATATTTAATTTATTGTATTCTTTTATTTAAATATAACACACGTTTTTTTTTAGTTACTTAGTCTTATTTCTTGCATGAAGGATTTATACAATAATTTAAACTAAATAACTAAAGAGTAAATACCCTTACCTTATTAAATAAGATAGAAGCTAAAGAAGTGTAATATCTAAAGTAAAATATAGACCTTTAACTTATATATTTTACTTTAAGCTCTGTTACCTAAAGATAGCATAAAAATATATAATTCCGTTTTCCTAGTTTATTATTTACTTAGTTGTATTTTTTTCAAGTACTCCTAAGTAGAAGAATAAAAATATAAGTTTATTCCTTTAAAGTATATAATATGTATATTTATAAATCCTTTAAATGGCACATTACTTATGGGTTTTATTAGCCTATGTTGCTTACTCTTTTATTAATACCCTTGTTAGGAATATTTGCTATTTCTACATCTAATGTGTATGCAGGTACTTCACATGTAACATCTACCCACTCTAGTTCTTTAAGAACCTTTAATATTAAAAATATAGCCCTATTTACGTCTTTTATTAATCTTTTTATTTCTTTAATAATTTTTATCTTGTTTGATTTTAGTAGTAATCAATTTCAATTCGTCCAAGAGTATCATGAAATAAGTTCTTTTGATTTTTATTTAGGATTAGATGGACTTTCTATATATTTTGTTTTATTAACAACTATTATTACTCCCATTGCTTTATTAAGCAATTGAACATCTATAACTGAAAATGTTAAATCTTTTGTCATAATTATTTTATTATTAGAATCATTATTATTAACAGTATTTTTAGTTTTAGATATATTATTATTTTATATATTTTTTGAAAGTATATTACCCCCTTTATTTATATTGATAGGTTTATTTGGTTCCAGTAACAAAGTGAGAGCTAGTTTTTACTTATTTTTATATACATTATTTGGTTCATTATTTTTATTACTATCTATTTTGGCTATGTCTTCTATTATGGGTACTACCGATATTGATGCACTATATAAAACTAATTTTAATTTTTCTACCCAACTTTTTTTATTTTATGGTATTATTATAGCATTTGCAGTAAAAACACCTACTATATTTTTAAATACATGATTATTAAAAGCTCATGTGGAGTCACCTTTAGCTGGTAGTATTATTTTAGCAGCTATTGTTTTAAAATTAAGTCTATATGGTATATTTAGATTAATATTACCTTTGTTACCTAAAGCTTCTTTAGAATACACATATATAATCTATCTTATAGGTATTATAACTATTATATATGCTAGTTTTAGTACTTTAAGAACTATAGATGTTAAAGAACTTATAGCTTATAGTTCTGTGTCACACGCTGCTGTGTATTTAATAGGTGTATTTAGTAACACTATACAGGGTATAGAAGGTGGTATAGCTTTAGGATTAGCTCACGGTTTTGTATCTAGTGGTTTATTTATTTGTGCTGGAGGTGTATTATATGATAGATCTGGGACAAGATTAATAAGTTTTTACAGAGGTATGGCTCAAATAATGCCTTTGTTTTCTATATTATTCTTTATTTTATCTTTAGGTAATTGTGGTGTACCTCTAACTCTTAATTTTGTAGGGGAATTTATGTCTCTTTACGGTGTATTTGAACGTTTACCTTTATTAGGTGTTTTTGCTAGTTCATCTATTGTATTTTCTGCTGCATATACTATTTATATGTTTAATAGAATAGCCTTTGGAGGGACATTTACAAAATTCTTTGAAGCTAACATTAGCGATGTGAATAAGCGTGAATTTTTCATTTTACTAGTGTTAATTATGTTTACCGTTGTATTGGGTATATACCCTGCTCCAATACTAGATGGTTTACATTATTCTGTTTCAACATTAATATATTCTAACATAAATTTATAAATATCTTGCGATTAAATTAATAGATATATACGTTTGTGTAGCGTGGTTTATTTTTTTTTTATAAAAAATTACTTGTCATATATAAATTTGCATTTAGCTATAAAACATACCTATAAGATTATAGATAGTAAAAACAAACAATTAATTATGTTTGTATATTTAAGAAAAAGTTTTTGACTTGCTCTGCCTTTTTTTGTAAGAAAAAAGGTTAATAATGCTTTATGGTAATTTTAAATATCCTTCCTGCTATTACTTATTATTCTTTTTTCAAGCTTTATGCTAATTATCTTCATATTTTTTTATCTTTTATTAGTAAATAATTTAACCTTTATCAATATAATACAATAATAATAATTAATATTTTTATTTTTAATCTATATTATGTGTTTTAATCTATAAGAACTTTTTCTAGCTAAAGGACTTAAGCTATATTAGGTGGGTTTATTTCACTTTTTATGCTGAATCTATATGCTGAATTTAGACTAAATAAAATTCAAAAATTATTACTAAAAAAAATGCCACAATTAGTTCCTTTTTATTTTATCAATCAAGTTAGTTTTGCCTTTATATTACTTATAATAATGATATATGTATTTTCTAAGTTTATACTACCTAGATTTGTACGATTATTTATTTCACGTGTATTTATTTCTCAGTTATAATATAGTTAAATTACTTTCCCAACTATAATAGTTTTAAGTGGTTTAGCTATAATATTCTATAAGTATTAGCTACAATCTATTATATATTCTATTATGTCTTTTATTTTAGCCTTTTCCTTTAAACCAAACAATATACATATATATTCAATAAATAAAAATATGCAAAATATCATCGTTCTATTATACACAAATATTGGTCTCGGTACATTTAATAATATATATTTATTTAATCTTGACTGCTTTAACCCTTTTATATGATTAGAGTTTTTATTTTTAACATGTTTAGGTCTAGATATATTAAATTTATTTAATATACTAGATTTATTTGATTTATTGGATAATCTGGATTTTGACTTAGGTTATTCTGATTCTGAGTCATCTGACTCAGAATCAGAATATGAATGACCTAGTGATTCTGAAGACTGATCTTCAGAAGGGGAAGACTGGGATGATTGGGATTATAATAAACCCGTACCTGCTATACCCAAACCGGTAGCTCCTGTACTTCCAGAAGTTACTAAACCAGAACCAGCCGATGTTGGTAATAACAGTTATAAGTAACTTTTCCTTTATGGTGTCACGTAAACGGTTAATCATATACAAATAAACCATAGCCATCTAATACACATATATTCATAATAAATAAAAAATATGCAAAATATCACCGATTTATTCTTTACCAATAGCCCCTTGGATCAATTTGAAATTAGGAACTTAATAAGTTTAAATGCCCCTATATTAGGTGATTTTAATTTATCTTTAACTAATATAGGTTTATACTTAACTATATCTGGTTTTATTATATTAAGCTTAAATGTACTAACTAGCAATTACAACAAAATAGTAAGCAATGGTTGATCTATTAGTCAAGAGTCTTTATATGCTACAATACACAGTATTGTAACAAACCAAATAAACCCTATAAAAGGACAAATATATTTCCCTTTTATATATACTTTATTTATATTTATTTTAATAAATAATTTAATAGGTATGGTGCCGTATAGTTTCGCTTCTACAAGTCATTTCATATTTACTTTTTCACTTAGTTTTACAGTAGTATTAGGTGCCACTATATTAGGTTTCCAAAAACATGGTTTAGAATTCTTTTCTTTATTAGTTCCAGCTGGTTGTCCTCTAGCTTTATTACCTTTATTAGTTTTAATAGAATTTATATCTTACTTATCTAGAAATGTATCATTAGGACTTAGATTAGGTGCTAATATTTTAAGTGGTCATATGTTATTAAATATTTTAGCTGGTTTTACTTATAATATTATGACATCAGGGTTTATTTTTTTCTTTTTAGGTTTAATACCTTTAGCCTTTATTATAGCCTTTTCAGGTTTAGAATTAGGTATTGCATTTATACAAGCCCAAGTTTTTGTCGTTCTTACTAGTAGTTACATTAAAGATGCTTTAGATTTACATTAATTTTAATAAACTAAATAGGGTTTAAGGTACTTTATTTTAATAAAGTAGTTTTTAAGTTTACGGTATTATAATACTATATAAATTTAATATAGTATTACCTTTATTCCGCCTACGAAGATAATACAAGGTTTTTTAGTTGGATATTAACCTTATCCCTTTTACTTCTTTTTGTTATACTTTTATATTAGTTATACTAGATAAACGGTAATAGCTTTAATGTAGACTTAAGGATTAGCTAGTTGGAATAATACTTAAGGGCTTATTTATAAATATTAACATAGGTTTATAAAATATAAATTATAAAATAAAATACAAAATTACTGACGTAATAAGCCGCATATATATTATTTTATATCTAGTTAAAAATTTTTAGTTATTTTAGAGACCTTAGCTAAGGGTAAAGCATATACTTATATAGATATTTAAGGGTTTAAATCCCTTAGGTCTCAAGTGAGTGAATAATTATTAATATGGTTATAGAGTATAGTTAATGTAAGTAACCGTCGTTTAATATTTTTTTTTATCCGCGTGGATTTATTAATAGTTTACCTTTTTTCTAGTTAATAAAGCTTAGAACGGTTAGTTTATATATTTTTGTGTTACCGATAGTTTATGTGCTATACTTTTAATATGTATAGCCTAGGAAAGTCCGACGCTTATTAAACAATAACACAAAGTAAATGAGTGTAGAGTTAAAACCAGGGTATTACGCAGAAAATTTTAATCCTTCTTCTATAATGAAAATTATAGTCATATGTATATTAATAATATACTATATACAGTATAAAGGGTATTACGAACTTACACGCCCATTGTTAAGCCTTATTTTAGACTAATGACTATAACAGGAACCGGCTTAATGGTAACCAAAAATATATTATAAAAAACTAGCTTAAGCATAATTATATATTCAACGTAAAAGCAATAAACTAGGATTAGTTCCTTATTTATTAAACATAGAGCTACGTACGCTCTTATAGTGATGGTGTAAATGATAAAATAATATTATTATTTATATTTAATTATTTCCTTTAGTGGATTTATCATTTGCATCATTTATTTTCTTCGAGTTTGATGATGGCTCTGAATGAACGCTGTCCAAATGCTTGACACATGCTAATCGTACGTCTAATTTAAATTATATTTAGTTTAAATATTAGCCTGTGTATTTACATAAGGATATATATTTTCACTTGTATTGTTTTCATTAGAAGTGGTGTACAGGTGAGTAAATGACAAGGTGGCTGCCTTAAAGTAGGGTTAATAAATACCTTATAATTAATGAAAGGAAATACTTTCCGCTTTAAGAGGACAAACTTTGTTTCGGATAGGTAGTAGTTAAGGTAATGGCTTAACCAGCTTAAAATTCCGTAGTCGAGGCTGAGAGGTC